>ULUS01037700.1_pt1 | contig 17417 bp, 7 predicted proteins | sample 1958761 | NCBI WGS metagenome assembly ULUS01 (sample SAMEA4835767, study PRJEB28245) | human gut metagenome | biome: gut microbiome; material: fecal sample | place: Denmark | collected 2008
CTACTGATGAGCGACGAATGGTGCCATGCACATCATAACCTTTCTCCAGCAAGAGTTCTGCAAGATACGAGCCGTCCTGACCCGTAATGCCCGTGATGAGGGCGACGTTTCTTTTTTCCATAGATATGTCTTTACTTTATAATCAAATTAAAAATCGTTTCAAACATATAGAATCTGATTCACAAAAATTCATAAAAGTTTTTTAGAGCGTTACAGGCTCTTTGTCTTGTGCTCATAGGCGTTAAACATTGACATTACGGCAGATTGGCGTCGTGCCGGCCATCTACAACAGGCAGTTGGGGAAACAATTGTTCCACATCTATGCAAACGTTTAGTTTTGTCTTTTTGAACAAATGCAAAATTAGCTAAAATCGGACACATTACAAAACAAATCAAACGTTTTTCTATTCCAAGAGATTAAAATCGTGATTCTCGAATAAAAAAAAGCGAGATAAGTCAAGACAATTTGTTAATAAAACAAAACCCAAAGCACTATTTTTGCGCCACACGATAAAATTGCATATCTTTGCATAAGATAAGCTGCACCTCGGCATAACGTTCAAGCAAGCTTGACGTTCTGCTCTCGGTTTGCATTATCTTTGCATAAGATAAGCTGCACCTCGGCATAGCTTGCAAGCAAGCTTGCATCTATGCTCTCGGTTTGCATTATCTTTGCAAAAGATACAAACCTACACAATTTTTTATTCACCTTAAAAACATAATAACTTATGGCAATTGAAAAAACATTGGTTTTGCTGAAGCCATGCACCTTACAGCGCAGTCTGGTAGGTGAGATTATCAGCGTGTTCGAGAAGAAAGGCCTGCAGATCTGCGGCATGAAGATGATACAGCTCGACGACAAGATCTTGAGCGAGCACTATGCGCACCTCAGCGGCAAGCCGTTCTTCCAGCGTGTGAAGGACGCCATGATGACAGCTCCCGTCATCGCCATGTGTCTGTCGGGCGTTGACGCCATTGCTGCCGTTCGTGCTTTGGCTGGCCCCACCAACGGCCGCAACGCTGCTCCGGGAACGATAAGAGGAAGCTACTGCATGAGCTTCCAAGAGAACATTGTCCATGCTTCCGACTCGCCAGAGACGGCTGCTGCCGAGCTGAAGCGTTTCTTCCGCGACGAAGAGATCCTGGAATGGAAGCAGAGCATCTTCGATAACCTCTACGCCAACGACGAGTTCTAAAACCCGATTGGAACGCAAGCAAAAAAATTAATCTCTGACTTTTGCAAAGATTAATATTCACATCGCGCTTCGCGCTCGTGTTTTTTTAAACATTAATTTCCATTAATGATCCATTAATTATCATTAATACGCGCTTCGCGCAAAAAAATTAATGTTTCATTAATGTTCAATTAATGGAAATTAATGTTTAAAAAAATGCGCGAAGCGCAAAATTATTTTTTCGTTGTTTTATGCACATGAAAAGCTGCCTTCCAAGCTTGTAACCATCTTATAAAGCGTCTGCTTTTTACATACAAAAGTTCAATAAAAGATTGTCCCTATTGTCTCTATTGTCTTTAAAATTTCCCGTCCAAAAGCCACATTGTCTTTATAGCCGGCATAGCGTTACCTCGTGAGAGAGAACTTGAGGCTAAGGCCAAAGTCGCGAGTGGTCGTCGGGTAGCTGCTTGACGTAAGCAGCGGCGTGTTCGTCTGTCGGTCATAATAGAAGCTCATGGTGAGCAGACGCGAGAACGAATAGTCGGCAGAGAACGACAGCTTGAAGGCTGTGTTGCCACTGCTTGCCGCCGACGTCATGGATGCGATGTCACGGCTTATGGCTGCCTGCTTGCGATAGCTGAGGTCAAGACGAAGCTTCAGGTCACTGTTATAGCCCGATGAGCTACGGTTGTTTCGCGATGAGCTGTTCTGCTTCTGCTGCGCATCATTCTGTCCGTTACCGCTCTTCCTGCCCGCTTTCACCTTATGCACCTTCGGTCCGAAGGGATTGAAGTTGCTGATGGTGTAGCCCATGCCCAGCACCCAGTCGTGTGATGACGACTCGTTGATCTGCACACTCGTCATACTGAGGTTCAGCGTGCGTATGGTCTTATACTCGAGCTTGCACGTCAGGTTGTTCTGCAACGTGACGTCGATGCCAAGCAGCGGCGAGAACGACTCGTTGATGCTCACCGTCGAGACGTTATACATTGACGACGGAACAGGCATGCCCGTGGTGGCGTCTGAGATGAAGCCAAGGCCGGGACCCATAAGCTCCATGAAGGTGCTGTACGACTGGTATGCACCCACGGCATAGATGCTCTTGTAAGAGTGGTTGATGTTTACGCTCTTGAACACATCGCGGAACCAAGGCAACTTTGACAGTCCGCTGTAACGCACCGTCCAGTTGGGCAGCATGCGCGACAATGTGGGGAAGATGTTCAGACTGTTGCCTCCCGACGAGGTGTAGGCTGCGAGGAAGGCAGGCACCATGACATCGGCCGAATATAAGCCCACGCCACCGTTGGCAGCATCGAAGGGCTGTCCTGCGAGCGCCGAGCCTTGCGGATAGGTAGCGCCGACATAACGTTGCTCCACGCGCTGACGGAAGCTTTCCAAGCTGTTGCAGAAGCGTTCGAACGATGCCGAATGGTAGCCGTGTTCGGCGTCGCCCATGCCCTCAAAGGCGCTGCGCAGCGAGAGGGTGGTCATGGAGAACGTGCCGCTCTGCGTTGTGGGCGACCCTTCATACATATATTGCACGCTGCGCGCCGTTGTCTGTGTGCGGGCGGCATTGAGGTCGATCTTCAGGTTGCGCACAGGCTCAAGGGTCATGCGCACCTGCAGGTCCTCTGTCTTGTTGGTAGAGGCAGGGGTGGCGATAGAGTCGCTGAGCAACAGCCATCCGCGGTCACGCGCCTTGTCCACATACGAGTCGCCTGTAAGGCCAAAGGCAAAGTCGAGGCCTGGCGCCCACGCACCCTGGTTGCGCTTCTGTCCGAAGGCATCGCCCACGCTGGGCATGAATCCGGGCAGCGACATTGAATATTGGTTCGAATAAGACAGACTCACGTTGCGCACCATCATCAGCGTGCGCGCAATGGTCTGCATGGTCTTGTACCAGCCCTTGTTGTCGAGCGGCTCCTTGGGCGTCACCGTGATCTTCAGTTTCAGCGCCGAGTCGAGACGGCTCTTTATGCCTATGGTGTTGTTGTCGATCTTACGATATTTCAGCTGGAACGGCTTGCCGTCTTCGGTCTTTGCAGAAACGATAAGACGCTTGCTGTTCTTGCCGTGTTTGATCTTCATAAGGGTGTCGGGCAACAGCGTGATCTCCTTCTCAAAGCCCTTCTTGTTCTTTGGAAGCTTAGCCTTCTGCTTGTCAAGGTCTGCACCCTGCCGTCCGTTGCGTTTAGACAACGAGTTCTTGTCCTTGGCATCTTTGGCATCTTTCTTGTTCTTCGCATTCTTCTTGTTGGGGGTGCTCGACGGCTCTTTCTTGAACCTGTCGTTTGCCTTCTTCAGGAACGGCACATGGTTATAGAGCTTCTCCATGTTGAAGGTGCCGTTAAGACGGATCTGACGGTTGTTGCTGATGGTGTTGCCCAGCGACGTGCCGTCTTCAAGGTCGGAGCCACGCATCCAGTTGTAGGTGGCGGTGTATTGAGCGTCGGCGTTCACCCAGTCGAAGACGGGTATGAGGTTGAGCGGCAACTGGTAGGAAGCCGTGAACGTCTGGTTATAGTCGAGCGGCGTTCCGAAATGCTTGATGCTCGTCCACACCGAGTCTTTCCATGCCTTATACTGGTCGGCATAGAGGTCCTTGTTCACCGGTGTGTAGGATTCCTCTATTTCCGCGTGCGTGGCGCTCTGGAAGTTCATGTGCAGGTTCTTCGTGAGGTCCCAGCGTAACGAGAACTCACGGTTCCACAGAAACTGCTGACTGAACGTGAGCGGCAGTTGTGAGCCACCGAGGTCTTGCATGTCGCGCTCCTGTAGCTCATAGTAGCTGCGTGAAATCTCTGAGTTGAAGCCCACGTTCTGCGGCAGCCAGTTGAAGCCGAAGCGTCGCGGCAGATCGAGCCACTTGCTCTTGTTCTTAATCTTCTTGAAAGGCTCAAGAGGCTTGTAGACAGGCACCCACGAATAGTTGAGCGAGCCCTGCCAGTTGTCTTCCTTCTCATAGACCGTGGTCTCGCCAGACGAGTAGCGATGGCTGTGGCTGTAGCTGAACGAGAAGTTGGCGGGGTCATAAGGCATGGGGTGACGCTTCGTGGCTATGCCCACACGCACACCCGACAGCGAGAAGTTGGTGTTGGTGGTCTTCGTCACGGCGATGCTCTTTATCGAGTCGCGCTCATGCTTGTCGCTTGCTGCATCGAGGGCGTCCTTGAGCAGCATGTCGGTGTCGAGCGGGTTGTAGCGTGGAGATGTCTCTTCTTTCGTCACACTATAATAAAGAGGTATAGAGACCTTCGCCTTGTCGGGGAAGAACTTGCCCAGCTCGAAGTTGGTCGTCAGACTATAGGTCTTGTAGTCGTCGGTGGAGCGTGCTGCCACACCGTCCTCCAAGCCGCCAAAGCCGTCGCTCACATACTTGCCTGTGAGATTGACCGTACCGAAGTCGGAGAGCTGCATGTTGAGGTTGCCCGATGCAGCCCAACCGCCCGAGTTGTTATAGTCTCTCAGGCGCAGCTCGTTCACCCACACCTCACCGCTCTTGGCGTCGGAAGACAGGTTGCGCACACCAACGACCATGGTCTTGACCTCGCCGAGCGTGGGGTTACCCATGACCGTCACCTTGTTGTTGGGTTTGTCTTCATCGTAGGCCGAATAGGGGCGGCTGTAAGAGGCTGTGCCGGCGGCCTTGGCCTTGTTGCGGGCCTTCTTCACAGCCGTGAAGAGCGACAGGGGCACGTCGAGCATGTTCTCCTCGGGCCACACCAAGCGACGGTCGGAGGGCGAGTTCATGCCATAGTTCGACTTCCACGGCGTGAGCGACAGCGGAATTTCATACTCATAATAGTTGCTCTTATAGTCGGAGCCGAGGCGTATGAACACCGCCAGCTGGTTGTCTTGCAGGTTGGTGGTGTTGGGGTCGAGCGAGTTGGCATGCACAAACATCTGCATGCGCTTATACTGCCGGAGGTCGAGGGTGGTGTTCTTGTACACAGCCTTCGACTCGCCGTGACCGAGGTTTTCGACGTTCATAGACAACGCCTGCTCGTTGCTCTCTACAAGCTGGGGCTGCGAGGGGTCCTGTGCTCTGCTGATGCCGGGAGGCAACACATAATTGACGGGCGACTTGTCGTTGTTCTCCTCAATGTTGACAGCACCCATCGTCATCTTGCCCTGCTGTGGAGCCGTGGCATCGAGCGTCTGGTTATACATGCGCCACTTGCCATAGACGAGGTCGAGGTTGCCAAAGCGCAGAACGATGGGCTTCTTGAAGCCTGCGAGGAACATACGCATGAAACGTATGGATGTGAAATCGCTGATGCCGCCCACGCGCTGCTCATAGTCGCTCAGGGGTATGCGGAACTGGTACCATGTGACATGGTCGGTCTCGCCGTTTCTCAACTTTGGCGACACCTCGCGCTTGTCGACGATGTAGTTTTGGCCCACAACGAGGTCCTCGGGACGAATGGAGATGCGATACTGATAGTATTTCTCATATTCGTTGAGCGTGTAGTCTTGGTTTATGTCCTCCACATCGGGGGTGGTCTTGTAAGAGGTGTCGTAGCCCTCGGTGCGACTGTCGTTGTCGGGCGAGTTGCCTTGCGGGTTATTGATATACTTGTAACGCAGCAAGATGGGGGCCTCCATGCGGTCGAGGTCGGAGCCACGGAAATAGTGGTAGTTGTCGCCAGCGGGGTCTGCCCATATTGAGTCGTAGGCGGCCTTGCTGATCTTGCCCTCAATGGTCTTCAGGAAGGTCTGATAGGTCTCGAAGGTCTGCTCCTCCTGGTCGTTCAGTCCGTTGAAGCCCACATCTTGCAAGGCACGCGCTCCCTTGGCCGACGCGAACGAATAGGTCACGGTGGCCTGTGTGGGGATCTTGCCCCATTGTGTCTTTACGAAACTGTTGGAGCCGTCGACGGGCATTCCGCTCTCATAGAATTTCTTTCCGTCGCGCAGAATGTCTTCGCTCACCTCGCCGAGGTTAAGATAGAAATCGCCGCCAAAGTCGCTGGCGTTGCCGTCGCGCCGACTGTAGATGAAGGGGTCAAGCATCCAAAACTCCACATATTCTATATTGGCTGCCTCAAAGTCGTTGGTGTCGAGCTTGCGCATCATGCCGCCCCAATGGTTCTCGGGGTTGTTGAGCGTTCCGTCATAGGCAAGATCCGTGCTGAAGTTGTAAGGACCGCGCTCTGACGGATAGTAAGCGAGGTTGAGCACGCTGAGCATCGATGTTGCTCCGCTGTAGCTGTTCTGGTTGCGTTTCGGGAACAGCTCACGCACAGGCACCTCACGCACATAATGGTTTGACAGCTGGTTAAGGTCACTCTTTATGTGGGATGGGGTGAGCGACGAGGAACGACGCGTGAAGAGCGGGTCGATGGTGTACCAAGCCAGGCGGGCACGGTTGTAGCCGCTGGCGAGAGAGGTCTTGTCCTTGCTCTCGGGGAACATGGTCGGCACGCTTGAGATGATCCATGATGTGGGGGTGCTCACGTCGATGGTGTTCTTTGTGTCTTCAAAGTCGTCAATGTAAGAGGCGTTGTCTTGCGTGCCGTGGCTCTGTCCTGCCAAGAGCTGCGCAAACTCGCCCGAGAACGAGATGTTTGAGGGTTGCGTAAGATGGAGGAACGGTATCTTGTCGAGCATGTTGGTGACCCACTGGCTCTCCTTCTTCCAGTTCATGTTAACGCCCCACAACGTGTTGTTGAGCGGCTCGCTGCCCATGTTCACCTTTGTGGTAAGGGCTTGCTCCGAGAGGTGCTGTATGGTTCCCGACATCTGGAAGTTTTTCGAGAAGTCGTACTCCCAGTTCATTCCGAACATGGTCTTGCGCTGCTGACCGTAGTCGCTGTTGCTCTCCAACGACACGTTGACAGACGTGCCCGCATCGATGATGCTCTGGTTGAGGATGGTCACCTCGCCAGCGCTATAGTCGACAGAATAGTCGGAGTTTTCGGTGAGTTTCACGCCACCTGCCGTAACGACCACCGAGCCTTGCGGCACATTGTATGCGCCGAGCGAGATGATGTTGGCTGCCGTGCCTTTAAACTGTCCCGACAGCATGTACTTGTCTTTCTCTGCTATCTGCTTGGCAACGGTCTTGGTCGAGTCGTAAAGCTCGGTGAACGCATATTTCTCTGCCTTGTCGGCAGGCACGCCACGGCTCACGAGAAAACTGTATATTCCTTTTCCGAACGGCTCTGCCTGCGGGAAGAACACGCGACCGTTGGACACGGTGTAGCCCTCGACAAAGTCGAAATAACCGTTAGGGTGAGGTTTGTTGTTGTTGTCGAGACGGTCGGCACCGAGGGCTCTGATGATCGGCTGGTCCTTGGTCTGTGGCTCAGGCAGGTAAGAGAGGTACACGCCTGCCGTGTCGCTCTGAAACTTGACGTCGAGGCGAAACTTCTCTTTCTCCACCTGTGAAGAGAGATAGTAGACGTTCTTCATCATCAGTCGCCAGTTGCCCTGAGAAGGGTTGTTGCTGGTGTTCTTCAACGCCTTGACGAAGAGAGCCTGTGACACGTCCGTCACGTCGCTCGCAAACTCGCCCACCTGGAAGGTCTGTCCGCCATAAGTGTACTCGTAAGCCACGGCAAGCACCTGATCGGTCTGCAACGAGGTCTTCAACGAGATGTAGCCGAGGGCGGTGTTGACGCTATACTCGGAAGAGTTGAGCAGACGGGCGCTCGACAGCTTCTCATAGTCGCTGCCACCGGCAAAGGAGCCGATACCGTCGAGCACGGTCGATGTCTGGTCGATGTCGCGGGCAGCACCATACTGCTCCACCATGGTCTGATATTCGGTGTTGGCGGCGTTGGCAGGCACCTGCAAGCCTGTGGTCTGCCACATGTGGTTATGTACAAGCGTGTTCTCGCCCAGGTCGGTAAGGGCTATGATGGAACGTGTGTTGCTGGTTGTGGCTGTCTTGTTCGTGACCCACACCTCCACGCGGTTAATCTTTATGCCTGTGGTGAGGTTTGGGAGCGACCGCATGCCGGCATCATATTTCTCACGGAAATATTGTGAGAGGAAGAAGTGGCGGTTTTCTTCATAGTTGGCAGCGTCGATCTCGAAGGGCGTGAACTGTGTGCCGCCCTTTGTCGACACGCTCTTGGTTGTCGACTTCTTCTGCGAGGCAACGAGCTGGAGCTTCAGCTTGCCAAACTGCAGGTCGGTGCGCAAGCCAAAGAGTGAGGACGCACCCTTGACCAACGACGAGTTGCTGGGGAACGACACGTTGCCGGCCTCAACGAGCTTTATGATCTCGTCTTCCTTGCCGTCATACTTTAGCTTAAGGTTCTGTGAGTCGAAGTCGAAGGTGGCGTCGGTGTTGTAGTTAAGGTTCATGTTGACCTTGTCGCCAACCTTTCCGTTGACGTTGAGGTTTATCTTCTCGTCAAAGTCGATATTGGTTGTCTTGCGGTTTCTGATGGGCAGCGACGGGTTGTCGATGTTCTTCATCGTGGCGCCAAACTTCAGTTCTGCTGTTCCCTGGGTCTTTATGCGCACGCCGCCGGGGCCGAAGATCTTTTCGGCGGGACCGAGGTCGAAATGCAAGTCGGTAAAGTCGAATTGCTCCTTGCCCTTAGCCTTGTAAATCTCGTCGTTCTTTGAACGGAAATAGCTCTGCATGGCCTTGCGCTCGCTCCATTTTCTATACTCCTCGGGCGTCATCATGACAGGGGCGTTGATGTAAGAGTCGCCTATCTTGGAACCAATGATGTAGCGGTTGATGGTGTCGTTATAGACCACCTCCTGCTTAAGGTTGTCGGGACGGCGCAGGTCGGCTGCGCCCTGGTTGAGGTCGTTGAGCGTGATGGGCATGGTGCGCTGTATTTTCCAACGCGGATGGAGCAACGAGTCGGGAATGGTGTCTTCGTTCTCTATGATGGGCTGTGCCAAGATGCTGTCCGTGGAAGGAAGGTTCTTCTGTGCCCCACCCTTTCGCTGCGCTTCACCCTGTCGCTGGTTTACGCCATTGCGCTGCACACCCTGCTGGCGTTGAGCGCGGCGTGTGCGGTCGTCCTGACGAAAAGGCACAGCAAAGGCATAGCTCGCCACAACGGCAACGAGCAGACATGTTATTATTGAAAGAAAAAGATTCCTTTGCTTCATTCAGTTTCTTATATTTCTTTATGCGCTACTTTATGCGCTTCAACGCTTCCTTGACAACCTGTTCCACGGGCATGGCGGCGTTCTCTTCAAGCAACGCCTTGACAACCTTGGCTGAGGGTGCCGGCGAGAAACCAAGCATGGTGAGAGCAGAGACAGCCTCATCCATGACCTCGTTGTTAACAGCCACGGTGCTGCCACCCTCGCCCACGGTAACCTCTTGAGCGATGCCGAGAACCACAACTTTGTCCTTAAGGTCGACAATAATGCGCTGGGCGGTCTTCAGACCGATGCCTTTAACACCCTTAAGTAGCCGTTCGTTGCCAGAGGCAATGGCGTTGCTGAGGTCAGCGGGCGATGCTGCCGAAAGGATCATGCGGGCTGTGTTGGCACCCACGCCCGACACGCTGATAAGCAGACGGTAGAGGTCGCGTTCCTGCTTGGAGGCAAAGCCAAAGAAGGTGTAGCTGTCGTCGCGTCCACCTGTAACAAGCGACTCATGGACAAAGAGTTTCACATCTTTCTTGCCTTGTATGGCGGTGTAGGTGTTTAGCGATATGTTGAGGGCGTAACCCACGCCTGCCGCCTCGATAACGGCCTGTGCCGGTGTCAGTTCGGCAAGTTCGCCTTTGATATAATCAATCATGCTTTTGTTCTGTAATCAATGTTCAACATGTTAAGCGGCAATTTCTTCTTCAAGCCCTTCCTCTTGCCTGAAGACATGCGGTTTCTTGACATCTGTTTTTGAAGAAACCGCAATATACCTTTAAAATAACGCTCAACGCCCTTGTTTTAGTATATTTCAGATATAAAAAAAATATGCTTCAATGCATCACGCACTAAAGCATAAAGAAACGAATTTGCTTGTGTCTTCATGGTATACACACTGCCTAAAATATGTAGGATAGATAATTTAAATAAATTATTTATTGTAAAAAACCACCCAGACTATGCAAAAACTGAGAAAACATAGCCATGGGTGGTCTGTTATAAACGTCTTGTGTAAAAACTTTACTCTATTTTTTTAATAGCCACAAAACTACGAATTGAAAGGATATATCTCTTTTAAAGCTGTTTTACTTCTTAAGAACCTTGATTGCCTTGCCATTCTTAACGACGATGTTAACGCCCTGCTTCATCTGGTCTGTGCGCACACCGTTGAGCTGATATACAGCGTCAGCACCAAGCTCGTCGGCTGTTACACCGTTGATGCCTGTAACTTCGGCCTTGGTCAACTTGATGGCAAAATCGGCACCCAGAAACTCGGTAGCTTTCTTCGAGCCGCCAGGCTGAACAATATTGGCAGAGGTGCGCACATTGGTGAACAGTATTTCAGAGCCGTCCACAAAGGTGTCGTCGGCCACTATCTGGAACGAGCCAAGCTCGCCCTCAGTAGCAGAGAAGGAAGCGTCCTTCATGAAGTTTTTAACCATGATGGTGTACACGCCATCGGTGTAGTAGGCGTTGTGGTTGGGGCAAATGGCACCAACTGCGGCAGAATTGTCGACAAACTTCACGCCTTTGGGCAAGGTCACGATGAAAGAGGCAGCCGTAAGCACAGTCTTATCGAAAGCTACATTGAGAGTAACCTTCTGCGGTGTGCCTACCGTTAAAGCAGCGGTGGCACCCTTTACCGTAACCTCGTCAGCTGTACTAGCAGTCTTGCCTGTCACGAGGTCGGCCTTTACAAGCCCAGTGCCGTTCTGGCGCACCTGAACCTTTGTAAGTTCAATCTGTTTTGTTCCGCTATAGTCGGCAGCAACGTTCACGTCGAACGTGAACACATCACCCTCGCCGGCTACCACTTCACCCATGCCAATGAAGGAGCCTACCTGTGCATCCTTCCTAAGGCAACTGAACTCCATCTTGTCCATGGCACGGCCTGCTGCCTTGTTGGCAAAAGCTTTTGCATTGCCTTCCTCTTCCACGAACGACAAACCCTCGGGCAGGGCTATGCGGGCCTGTACATAATCTACAGCACTGCTGTTTTTCAGACCTACAGCTATGGTAGCCTTTTGTCCTGGCTTGAGGAACGTCACCGTTTTGAGAGAGAGCTCCTGCGCCATTGCGCCCACACTTGCCACCATCATGACAGCCAGCGCTAAAAGGCATCTATATAGTTTTGTATGTTTCATAATTTTAAATCGTAAAAAAAATTGATGTTGGTATCTACAAATCAGCCAAGAGTACGGCCTTGCCGATAGTGGCAGACCGTATCTCTTGAAAAGATTTATGAAAATTACTCGGCTATAAGCTCGAGGTAACGGTTTACGAAGTCCATGAATGCGTTCACATCGCCAGTCTTCTTCGACTCGTCAAGCTTCTGCATAACGTCGTCTCCGTCTATCTCGCCGTCGCCGTTAATGTCCAAGTTGCCACCTTCCTGCTGCTTTTTGGCATCCTCAGCAGCCTTCTTGAGGTCAGCGCGTACTGCCTCAAGCACACCCTTTATGGTGTTGGGGAAGGTGGTGCCAAGCTTAAGATCGTCGGCATAGTTGTCCTCAATGTCCTTCTTCTGTGCATCCAGCACAGTCTGTGCCTTGTCGATGGCAGCGTCACCTATGGCCTTGGCATCGTCGCGGTAGTCGGCTATCTGTGCCTTAAGGTTGGTTATGTCGGCCTCCACGTTAGCCACAAGTTTGTTGGCATCGGCCAAAGCCTGTTCGTTGGCTTGATAAGCCTGATAGCGGGTCACCATATCGTAGCCCTTGTCAAAATCTGCGAACGTCTTAGTGCCGTCAAGCTTGGAAGCAGAAAGAGCCTTGCTCTCAAGATCTTTCGAGAATGCAGAAATGACACCACTTATCTCATTGAGCTTGCTGCTTACAAACTCCTTGGCATCATCTTCCTCCGCGCCCGTAGCGGCCTTGTAATCATTCACATAAGTAGCCTCCTTGGCCTTGGCTGCGGTGTACTTCACCTTACGGCTTGAAACGCCCTCATAAAGCTTTGTGTAAGCAGTGAGGTTAGTGTTTACCTCTGCCACAGCACCCTGTATTTTGGACAGGTAGTCAGTAGTAAGCATGCCAATATTGTCGGCCATGGTCTTGGCGTTGTAGTACTTGGTAGCCTCGTTCGTGGCATCAACAAGATAATTTTCGCCTACGCCATAGTTTTTTTCCTTGTCAAGAATGCCCTGATAGCGCATGTCGAAAGCGTTGAAGGCAGCGGTGCTCATCTTAGAGTTGTTCAAACCATGGTTAAGGCTTTCCTTCAGATCGTTATAGATGTTATTAGCATCATTTACGGTCATGGTCTCGTCAGTGCCGGCATCGTTGAGGAAGAACTGGTAGGCCCTGTCGTTAGCCTTGTTGATGGCGAGGTCAAGCTGGGTGTTTATCTCGGTCTCTATGCCGGAAATGATGGTGGAATAAGCGTCACCGTCCTTGTTTTTGCCTGTGAAGCGGTACTTGTCGGCGTTGGGTTCGAACTCTACGTCTTCCACGCCATCTATCACGCCGGCCAACTTTTCCACGTCGCTGTTGATGTCATCCTTAGCCTTGTCCAGCTTGTTCACAATGTCGAAGAGAGCTCGTTGGCATGCCTCAAGATACGTCACCATGTCATCGTTGCGAAAGCCGGCAGCCTTCCACTTCTCTATGCCGTCAGTCACCTTGGTGTTGTAGTTGGCACGCACTTTATCTATCATGCCGGTGAGCTTCCCAGCTGCTTTTGCGTTGTTACGAAGCACCTCCTGCTTCTGTTCGAGCAAGGTATTGGTCCACAGACCCTTCTCGCCGGTAGTGGGATCACCCAAGATGGCCTTATTTATGGCCTCAATGTTGTCGGCAATTGTGGTAAAGCCTACAACCACCTTCTCGTACTGCTTCTCAGTAATGGTCTTCTTGTAACCGTTAAGGTTGGCCTGCAGCTTTGAGAACTCTTTTTCGTAGATTTTCTGCGTTTCTTTCTCGTTTTGGTATTTGGCGGCTATCTTGTAGCTGTAGGTGTCAATATTGTCCTGTGCAGTCTTGACCAGCTTGTTGAGGGCAGCCTCGGCTTGATTGGCAAAGTCGGTCTTAAACTGCTCAAAACTTGTCTCGGCACTTGTGTAAAGGCCTACAGGCATGGTGTTGAGCTGTACCTGCGTGTAGAGACGGCGGTTGTCGGTATTGGCCACGAAATCGTTAATCTTCTTCACGTTCGCAGCCCACTCATCATAGCGCGCGGGCTTTGTGAAGATAGTATTACCCTTTGCATCCTTGGCCTTCAGCACGTTGTCAAGCTTTGTTACGTTGTCAGACAGATTGCTGAATTTCTTGGTCTTTACATAGTCTCTCTCAACTATGGCACGAGCTATCATGTTGTCTACCTGATTTTTCAGCGTGCTGTACTCTGCTGTGTAGTCGACATCCGTCCATATGATGTTGGGGAATGTGGAGAGCAACTTCATGGCGTTGTTCTTTATGGCATCGCGGGCCTTCTCTATATTCTGAAGCTCGCTCTCGCACCAGTCAGCCTTGGGGCTGTTCACGTCAGCGTAGCCGTTCGATTTCAGTTCGTATATATATTTAGTACTATTGTTCTCGTAGTTGGCGAGGCCATAGTCCGTGCCTGTGTCAGTGTTTCTCGCTTCCTTTATGCGTTCGTCAAGCTCAGCACACAAGGTCTTCGTAACCTGAATGTACGTATTCTCGTCTTTAGAAGCTTCGGTCACGAAACCGTTTACGGTTTCCTTTATTTTATCAAGCTTTTCATCCAGATCACGCAACCAATCCTGCGACACTTCATTAGCGCCCTTGCGCGTGGCCAGTTCGGCCTCCAGCGTGGCCACCTTTTCGGCCTCTGTGTTTATCTGTGTCTTTATGGCTGTGTAGAAGCCCTCAAACGACAGTGCTTTGCCGTCTTTCATGTTGTTGGGATCCGTCTTCTTCGAGTAGTCTGATATGTTTGCTACAGCCTCGTTTACAGAACCCTTACCCACGGTCTTTATCTTCTCAAGAGCCTTGCGGTAGTTGTCCGACTCTACATAGATTGCAGTAACGGCAGTCTGCTCGCCCATCTTAAGGGTTACCTGTCCACCGGCAGTAGCCTTGAACGATATCTTGCCGTCCTTCAGCTCTGTATTCAGATCTGTACCGCCTACATTCACGGTAAGATTCTTGCCGTTCACGGTAAGCTGAACCTCATCTCCTGCATCTACCTTGAAAGAGAAGGTATTGTCCACAAAATACAGGCCATTGCAGCCATTGACCATGTTAGAGGCATCCGTTGTGAAATCGTCCGATATGCTCCAGTCAAAATCATTAGCAACAGCACCGGTTACAGCCGACATTGCTGCCATCAAAGTCAAGATTTTCTTCATAATCTTTTGTTTTTTTGTTATTATTATGTTTTATTTTTTCAGATTTCAAGAGCCAACTAACAGCCCGTAGTTTTCGTTACAGTCATATATCCACATCAATTCGCTCTTTCTATCCTTCACTCTGCAAATTTCGATATTTTTTCACAACCGCAAACACTTGTTAAATGCCTATTTCCCGAACATTCGGGGTTTTTGCACGAGTTTTCGCGACGTTTGCACCGAGTGGTTTAACGCCCTAACTATCAGTTAACAAAGGCAAAAAGAGCACATTTTAACCTTACATCAAGCCGTTTTGCCGCTCATTCGTGTAAAAATCCCTATGGTTCGTGAAAATTAACAGTCGCATTGTTTGCAAATTCTAAAAAAAATATTAAATTTACACCTTGTTAAGACTTTCATGGGATGGTTCAAGACTTTTTATAGCAAGCTAAGGGTTACAACGGGTAAGAAAAACCAATAAACAATAAAAAAACCGAATTCAAAACAAAAAAAATAGTAGAACAGAAGAATAGAAAAAGTGGAAAGAACCACTCTATAAATTATTAACGAGACTTTTTCTCTTCGCAATCAACGGCGCGTCACAGCGACGAGGCTCTTGAAACGGAGAGGTTATCAACCCAAAAAAAACAAAACTTATGATGCTAAAACTATTTAAACGTGACGAATCGTTCGGAGCTATGCTTGAGAACGTACTTTATTTTAAGGCAGAAGGCCATTACACCAACGTGTTTTTCACACGAGACAGTAAGATGCTTCTGCCTTACGGACTGTCACAGCTAGACAACGAAATATGGAAACTTGACAACGGAACCTGCTTTGTGAAGGTGGGACGTAGCCACATCGTCAACCTGAAGAAGGTTGTGTATGCGTGTATTACGAAAGAAAGCTTCACCTTAATGGACCAGAACGGCAACTTTACCAATATCGTGGTGTCGCGAGCTGCGATAAAACAGCTAATCAAAGCTCTGAAAGACGGAAAAGCAAGCAAAGAGGAAAAAAGCGACAGCGACAATAACGACAACGGATCGAAACAGAAGGAAGGCTCGGAAACCGCCATTATTAATAATGTAGGCACACAGAACGATGAAAGCAAAAACATAGAAGACCCTGACGAGGACAAAAAGGACAAGAATCTTTGCCCCAAGAAGAATCGGGGGGGGGAAAAAAATGACCTTTTCTTCTAAGAAAACGAATAACAAGCTTCTGTAAAAGAAGTTTCGTATATTTATAAGGTACACGAAATTTCTTTTTTACTTTTACTAAACTTTCGCATATAGATAACGGATATTAATCTCAAACAAGCGTCGCCGCGCTCGACTTTGTCGCTTGCCAGAGCGGCGCCGAAGGCGGCGCTTGCTTGAGATAAGACGTAGATAGCAATCGTAAATGCCTATGTTACGGGGCGTAAGTGACGTAGATAGGCTTCGTTTCTTTGATAGATAGCCGAAGAAGAGCCACATACGAAAAAAAATAAAAGTTTTTTAAGCACTATTTTCAACCGTTTAAGCACGAAATAGCGACGTTTAAGCACAAATAAACGCAAAAAGCGGGTAAACGGCGTTTGCACAGGTTTGCACAACAAAAATATTTTTTGTAATTTTGAAGCATTAAAGCTGCGTTAATCATAAAACGCGACACAACTAAACATAACCACCTGTTAAGGCAAAGCAAAAAAACAAATGGCAAACATAGACACCACACAAAGCGCTCTTCCAGCAGGCACCGTTCTGAAGGGAGGCAACGCCAGCTACACGCTGCTGAAGACTCTGGGACAAGGGTCGTTCGGCATAACCTACCTTGCCAAAAACATTGTGGGCGAGGACGAGGTGGAGCAGCTGTTCTGCATAAAGGAGTTTTTTATGCGCGACATCAATGGACGCGAAAACACATCCGTGACAAGCAGTAACCGCGAGGGCATGTTCGACTATTACAAGCGTAAGTTTGAACAGGAGAGCGATCACCTCAGCAGGCTGCGCCACAAGAACATTGTGATGGTCGTTGACGCCTTCCGCGCCAACAGCACATCCTATTATGTCATGCAATATATTGACGGACAGAGCCTTGACAGCCTCATCGCCGCAAAAGGACGGCTGTCTACTGACGAGACGGTGGGCATAACAAGACAGGTTGGCTCTGCCCTAAGCTGCATGCACTCGATGGGCATGCTTCACCTCGATGTGAAGCCTGCAAACGTGATGATGGCAGACGAGAAGACCGCCATTCTTATCGACTTCGGCCTGTCGAAGCAGTATGACCAAAACGGACAGCCTGAGAGCAGCACAACCGTTGGGTCTGGAACGCCTGGCTATGCGCCTATAGAACAGGCCAACCACCGCGAAGGCAAAGATTTTCCGGTGCAGATGGACGTCTACGCCCTCGGTGCCACGATGCTGAAAATGCTTACAGGGCAAAGACCACCAGAGGCTTCCGACATTCTGAACTTCGGGTTTCCGAAGAAGGAGATGAAACAAGAAGGCGTACCACAACCAATTATTGACGTTGTGGAAAAGGCGATGAAACCACAACGCAGCCACCGCTTCCAGACGATGGAACAGATGATGACAGCACTGGATGAAGCAATGGATAAAGTGAAGGAAAACGAAGAGAAGCAAACGAGAAGGGCTGAAAGCGAAGCTACAACCGTAGACTCTGGCAGCAATAAAGGAAAGGGCAAGAGCCATGATTCTTCAAAAAAAGCAAGCACGTCAAACAATGGAAGCGCAACAAACATTGCACGCTCAATAGAAGACAACAAAGGCTGCTCAACCATATTCAAATGGGCATGGGTGTTCGTTATTGTCTCAGCAATAAGCAATATCACTACTGTCCACGAAAATCCGTTAACATTTGCTTAAATA
>ULUS01030216.1_pt1 | contig 17375 bp, 10 predicted proteins | sample 1958761 | NCBI WGS metagenome assembly ULUS01 (sample SAMEA4835767, study PRJEB28245) | human gut metagenome | biome: gut microbiome; material: fecal sample | place: Denmark | collected 2008
AGGCTATTGAATTCTTCACTCTTCGTTCTTCACTCTTCACTTATAAACCTCTTCGTTCTTCACTCTTACCTTATAAGCCCTTTTTTACCTTTAAATATTCGTACCCGAACCGGCAGCGGAGGCATTCCTTTTTGTCGCAATATTCGCGTTTGAGCTGAATGAGCGCTTGCGAGTCGCCGGCGTTTTCGACCGACAGGCCACACTGTTGCCACATGCGCACGATGGTGTTGTCCTCAGCCTTGAGCTGTTCGAGGAAGGCGAAGGCGCGGTCGCAGAGCTTCTCCGAAGCGGTGTGCCGTCCATAGGCGTAGAGCATGGGCACCACGGTGTTGATGACAAGCACGTCCTTCGATGCCTTCGACAGCTGCTTGTCGTTCGTCTTGCTCTCCTGCCCGAAGGTGTAATGAGTGTGCCAGTAGGGTGTAGTCCCGGTAGACAGCATGCGCCGCACGTCGTCGAGCGATTGGCAGTTGGCCATCAGGCTCAGGGAGCACTGTCGCGAGCAGTAGAGGTTGACGAGCTGGGCTATGCGTATGTAAGGAAAGTTCTGCGGTCTGAGCCTCAGAAAGCGCCACATGCGGCCGTCTATGGGCGTGAGGTTAAACTTATGGGCGAGGTATGTGTACTCGCGTGAGAGGCTTTGAAAATGGGCATCTGCCGCTGTCTCGAGCTGTCTGTGCTCCGTCACGGCCGCCACGTTAAGCAGTCCGGCCTGTCCGAAGAACAGCGCTTCGATCTGGAACGGGTCGTCGCGGTGGTGGGCAGCGGCATCGAGCGGCAGGTTCATCGCCCATGTCTCGAAGGCGTCGCCGTTGACCCCGAAGCCGAAGTTGCGTGCGAGCGTTGTGAAGAACGCCTGTTCCCATGACCCGCCCGCCGCCTTTGCCCGTGCCTCTATGGCCTCCGTCTTCTGTTGCAGCCGTTCGGTTTGCAGATAGCTCATCCACGAGTGTTGAAGGAGGCGCGACAGGTTAGGTATGATGCGATAGCACGGCGGATAAGCGTCGGTGTGGAGCAGCTCTTCATAGTTGTCCTTCACCTTTTGCGGCACCGGCAGCACCAGCTGTGGAGGCTTCTGACCGTCTTCGGTTATAGCCTGGCAGTTGTCTTCCTCCTCGACCACATGCAGCACCACGTTGTTGTATGCCGTGTCGCGGTCGTGGTGGTGAGCGAACCACTCTGATGCCTTTGTGTGAAGCTCCACGTTCCCCACCCACAGCGTGCCGTTTATGCGCACTTTGGCGTTGAAGAAGTCGGGTCCTGCGTTGCTGTTGTGCAGGCCGGGGTCTATGACCTCCACATCTTGTCCGATGGTGGTGGTGAGGGCTGACAGGGGGAAGAGCTTGTGCTTCCAGACATAATGAAGGAGTTGTTCCATGACGGGGCTTGTTTTGGTGGAAGGTGTTTATTTTTGCAAAGCTACAAAAAAAGTCCCGAACTCATGGGAGAACGGGACCTTTTTCTTTCTTTATTTTTATCAATCCTTGCTTCACAAGGTTGCTTTGTCTTTCAATGCCTTCGTTTTTTTACTTCTTCAGCACCTTCTTCACGTTGCCGTTGTTCATCTTGACGATGTTGAGGCCCTTTGTCATGTTGCTGACGCGCTGTCCTGCTGCGTTGTAGATGGCAGCTGGAGCTGCGTTGGTGGTGTTCTCGACGTTGTCGATGCCAGAAGCTACGTTCTTGATGTTAAGAGTGTAGACGTGAGTCTCGCTGTAGTCGGCAGCTGTAACGCTGACGGTAGCCTTGTAGCCCTCGGCAGTCTTCTCAACCTTCTTGTCAACGAGAGCCTGGCGGCCTGTTGCTGCAACCTTGATGTCGTCGGCTGAGATCTCGCCGTTGCATGTCAGGTTATACTCGTATGTGTCCTTGTTGAACGAAGCAACCTCCTGACCCTGTACAGAGATGCTGCTGAGCTGTGAGTAGTAGACGAGCGACATGTCGTCGATGCACAGCACGTCAAGATTCTTGGGGTCTGTGCTGCCCACGCCAGCCTGTGCATTGGTAGAGAAGGTCACGAGGATGGCCTTTGTAGCGGCTTTGTTGGCGGCATATTTCTCATAGTCGAACGGCACGGTGAGCTCCTGCCATGCGAAGCCATTGCTCTCAATTTTGTTGTTAGTGGCCTTGGCTACAACATTTTTAAAACTGTTTTTACCCTCAGGATCCTGATAGTAGGTACCGTCGGTAATTACTGCGTTAACGGTAGCGTAGACATAATCCTTGTTTTTCTTTGCGAGGGGACCCTGCTTAAACTTCACCCACACCTTCAAGGCATCAGGCTGACCGTTGAGACGTGCCTCAAACAGGTCACCGGCAGCATCGACATCAGTGTTGCTGAGGTTCATAAACGAGCAGTTGTCTGAGCTTGCAGCATCCATACTGCCTGCCTGCAAGCGTCCAGTGGTGATAGTTCCGTTTGCTGGAATTTTAAAAAATCCTAAATCAACTACCGACGAAACCACCTTCAGCGACTTTTTGCCTGTTGAACCAGGGCGCACGTTGGCAGCATCGTCCTCCACGTCGTTGATGAAGGTCTTGGGAGTGCCGCTGACCGCGCTTGCGAGATCGCCTGTGCAGCTCATGAACGAGTGCCAGAAGTCGGGTTCTTCGCTTGTTGCATCTTCATATTTTGCTTCGTGGAAGATTTCAAAATCAGAGTTGCCGATCTGGTATCCGTTCTCACCGAAGTTTACCGTGATGTCGCCAAGAGAGTTGTTGATGGCAATGTTGGCATAGAGTTTTCCGTCCTTTATGCGTCCGTACACCTTTACAGGCACCTCTTGGAGCATGGGACCGAGCCACGTCTTGACACCCTCCAGATCGCCAGGTTCTATAGTTATCTCCTGTTCTGTGGCGAGGGTCACGGTGCCGTCGCTATATGTTGTGCCTGGCACGTTTGTGACATGGATGTTGCCAACAGCAACATCGGCGCTGAGCACAAAGTTTTTCAGGTTAAGAGCGTAGGTGCCTTTTGCGGCATCTTCAACGTCTACGCTGATTGTTGTGGCACCTTTGAAGATGGTGTTTCCATCGAGTGTCACGCGCATGTTGTCATTGTAGTCGGTAGCCGAAGCGGTGAGCGCAAGAGCTGCCATGACGATGGTTGTAAAAAATTTTCTCATGTTCTTAAAAATATTGTTGTTTGTTTGGGATATTTTCTTTTTCTGACGATAAGTTTTTACCTAAGCAAAAACTTGTCCTCTCGGCTTTACCGATTGCCTAAGCAAGAACCCGTCAATTAAACTTGTATGTTATTCCGATGCTTCCGAAGATGGGGTACATGGTCTGCTCGATGGTCTTGAAATCTCTCTTGAAAGCACCGATTAAGCCCCATGACAGGTCGGCATAAGCGCCGTAGCGTCGTGAGAACTGCCAGTCGGCACCCACGTCAACGCCAAAGTGGATGTGTCGCAGGTCGTCAGAGAAGTCGTATGTGCCTCGTGATGCCTCGTCTGTGCCGAGGTCCACGCGTGTGCCTGTGGGGTTGCCCACACGCAGATGTCCGTCGTAGGCATAGCCCGAGAAGTTGCTCGACAGCAGATATGACAGGAACGGCCCTGCCTTCAGTCGCACCTTTCCCGTGGTGTATGTGGCCTGTAGCGGCAGCGTCACCATCCACATGTCCACATCGGTAACCACGTTACCTGTGAACATGCCGTCGAGCGTCTCGCCGCCTTGTCTTATCTCCATGTGATAGTTTTTCACCTTTGCATCGGTCTTCATGCCCTTGCTCTCTACATGGAAGCCGGCGATCAGACCCCATCGTCCGTTGAGTGGCTTATAGGCATCGAGAGCAATGGTGCCGTTGGCCTTGGGTGTGAACTTGTCGAGCGAACGGATGGTTGCAGGCATGCCCACGGGAGCCGTTCCACCGAGGTTGTAGCCCAGGCGGGCATAGTAGGTGAGGTTATCGAAAATGTTGCCGCCCCATGCCACCGTAGGCAGGAGAGCGAGTGCCGCCATTGCGGCCATTATATGTCTTTTCATAACTTTTATCGTCTTTATTCGGTCTTGGCGCATGCCACGCGCACTTTGCTGATCAAAAGAGTGCTGCCCACGGCACCCTCAAACTTGGCACCGTCCTCGCTTGACGAGAACACCACGGCGAGCGAATAGCCACGGTTGGCAAGCAGGTCTTCGTTAATTTCTTCGCTGAAGACGAAAGGCACGTCAAACTTTATCCACTCGTCTGTTGTCTCCACGTTCTCAAGCACCGCCTTGCCAACAATCATGTCGCTGGTGAGCACGTTGTCGCCGTGCAACACAATGTCTTTTCCGTCGGCATCGTGGTTGCGGTACATCACGGCGTAGATGCTACCCTTGTCTATGCGGTCCTTTACCTCTTTGCCTTTCACGTTCTGGAATTTTGCTCCGGGCTTATACTTGTAATAGCCACACAGCGTCAGGGGCTTCACGTCGGTGGGTCTGCCAAACATCGTTGCCTCCATGGTCTTGCTCGGGTCAAGGGCTGTCTGCGGGTCAAACTTGCCGATGAACAGGTTTCCGGCAGCTATGCGCATGTTCTTGATGGCACCCAGAGGTCCCGTGTCGCTTGTGGTGAGCTTCATGGCAATGCCGCCGTCCACACCCTCGCCAGGCAGCGGAACGGTGGGATACTGGTCGGGAGCGTAGCTACCGCGGCAGATGGCAAAGCCACCGTTGCCTGTAGACCAGAAGTTTAGCGTCTTGGTGCCGTCTTCTGTTGTCTCTGTCCATTCATAATATTGCTGTGAAGCCTTATTAAGAGCATAATCGTTAAAATCGTAGCGCAGCGAGTCGGTGAAGGTGCGTGTCACGATGTTAAACTTGACGTTGTATGTTCGTGTCCACTGTCTGTCTTCCGATGTCACGGTGTAAGCCACGGGGCCGTTTGTGAAGTCGTGTGTCGAGCCGTTTTCCGGCTGAATGGTAGCCCCCTCGGTTATCACGAAACGTGGTGCGAGCGCAGACAGGTCGGTGCCTCTTCGCACGTTAAAGTTGATCTCGTTTTCTGTGTAAAGCACCTTTTGCAGCGTGTCGTTCTTGCTGAAAAACATTGCTTCGGGGTTGTCTACATGGATGTATGCCTGCTCAATGTCACACTCAGCGTTGAGCGGCTCGTCCTTGAAACACGATGTGAGCGTTGTAGATAGGCACATCATGGCAAGGGCCAAAAATTTTCCTTTCATCAAAACCAATTAATTTTCTTTTAGTTAAAAAAAACAATTCTTCTTTGGCGCAACAAAAAAACATGTGCGCCCTGTTGTAGTGAGACATCCGTCTGTCACTTTTTCTCTGATTAACCGCATGCAAAGTTAACGCAAAAACATCTCACAACCAAAAGTTTTGGGCAAAAAGATTGTTTACACCTTATATAAAGAACCTCTCTTGTCTGATTATGGCCAATAATTTTCACAAATGGAACAAAACAGCATGAAAATGAGCACTATGGGGCGCACAGGGGAGCGCACAGGGCAAAACAAAGGGGCCGATTAAGCAAAATTAATAGAGAATGGTCTGTGACACAACGTTTTTTTATTAACTTTGCAAGGTCGATGCCCCAACGACACAAGAAAAGAAAACAAAAACAAAGAAAAAAAACAACAAAACTTTTTACACAAGATGAATATAGCACTTATTGGCTACGGCAAGATGGGCCACATGATCGAACAGATCGCCCGCGAACGTGGCCACAACATCGTGAGCATCATTGATGTAGACAACCAGGCCGACTTCGAGTCGGAGGCCTTCGCTTCGGCCGACGTGGCGATAGAGTTTACCTCACCCACAGCTGCCTATGGCAACTATCTCAAGGCGTTCAAGGCTGGCGTGAAGGTGGTGAGCGGCTCTACAGGATGGATGAAAGAGCATGAGGCCGACGTGCGCCGCATGTGCTCGGAGGAGGGCAAGACGCTGTTCTGGGCGTCAAACTTCAGCATCGGCGTGGCCATCTTCTCTGCCGTGAACCGCTATCTGGCAAAGATCATGAACGGCTTCCCACAGTATGACGTGCGCATGGAGGAGACACACCATGTGCATAAGCTCGATGCTCCCTCAGGCACAGCCATAACGCTGGCAGAGGAGATTGTCAACGACCTCGACCGCAAGACCGCATGGGTCAAGGGAGAGCAGCATCTGGCCGACGGTACCGTGGAGGGAACAAACGTGTGTGAACCCGCCGAGCTGCCCATCGAGAGCATACGCCGCGACGAGGTGCCTGGCATTCACAGCATTATCTACAACTCTGAGGCCGACTGCATAACGATCACGCACGATGCTCACTCGCGCAAGGGTTTCGCCCTGGGAGCTGTGCTCGCTGCCGAGTTTACAAAGGAGCATGAGGGACTGCTGACTATCGGGGATATGTTTAAGTTTTAAAAAAGAAGCCCCTCCCCCTCGCCGCTTCGCGGCTCACCCCTCCCCTTATGGAGGGGAGTGAATGGCCTTGGGGCTTGAAAACTTTCTTCTCATGTTCTTGCTTCAATCTTTCTTCTTATTGCCTTGGCATAACAACCAAAGGTCGAGCAAGGGCGGGGAGTGAATGGCCTTGGGGCTTGAAAACTTTCTTCTTATGTTCTTGCTTCAATCTTTCACCTTATTGCCTTGGCATAACAACCAAAGGTCGAGCGAGGACGTGGAGTGAATGGCCTTTCTTCTTGAGAGGTGTCTTGAAAAAAGCATATCCTGAAAGCGAATATTAACAACAAAGAAAAAAATCCATTAATCATCGGCGGGCGAAGAGCAGAGGGTGCGGATGGTGTGGAAAATAATTTTATGATTGACAAAGAAAAAGCAAGTCTTGACCCACGAAAGCAGTGGGCTAAGTTTATAGTGGTCCTGGCGATCTACCTCCTCATCCTGCTGTGGCTGAAGAGCTGGCTGGGACTCGTGGTGGTGCCGTTCATCTTCGACGTCTACATCACAAAGAAAATTAAATGGCAGTGGTGGCGCGACTCGGAAGGCGTGACCCGTTTCGTCATGTCATGGGTCGACGCTCTGGTGTTCGCCCTCGTGGCGGTCTATTTCATTAACCTGTTCTTCTTCCAGAACTATGTCATACCATCGTCGTCGCTGGAGAAATCGCTGCTCACAGGCGACTATCTCTTCGTGTCGAAGGTGAGCTACGGACCACGCAAGCCGCAGACACCGCTCACGCTGCCCCTCACGCAGCACACGCTGCCGGTGTTCGAGTGTCGCTCGTACATTGAGTGGCCGCAGTGGCCCTACGAACGCGCAAAGGGCTTGGGACAGGTGCAGCTCAACGACATTGTGGTGTTCAACTATCCCGCCGGCGACTCGCTCTGCTCGGCACCACAGTATCAGGCGCAAGATTTCTACCGCCTGGCTTACGGCATTGGCGAGAGCAACTGGATTGAGCACCATAACGGACAGAACCCCGACTTCGCCAACATGACGCCTCAGCAGCAGCGCAACTTCTTCGCTTCTATCTATGCGCTCGGACGCAAGATCATAAACGACAACCAACTCGAATATGGCGATGTCATTTCGCGCCCCGTCGACCGCCGCGAAAACTATGTGAAGCGCTGCGTGGGACTGCCCGGACAGACGTTGCAGATAAAGAACCGCACCGTCTATCTCGACGGCAAGGCCAACAAGGAACCCGACAACGTGCAGTATGCCTACTATGTGAAGCTGCGCGGACAGCTGCCATCGGAGCTTATCGACGAGCTGGGCTTATCGCAGGAAGACATAATGTCGCTCAACCAGCAGGGATACCTGCCGCTCACACACGCCTCGGCAAGGGCGCTGCGAAGCCGCAAGGACCTCGTGGAGAGCGTGACCATGGTTGAGGACCCGACAACATGGGACATCTATCCGCTCAACGGCAACAAGGGATGGACACGCGACAACTATGGACCTGTATGGATCCCGAAGAAGGGCGCCACCGTGAAGCTCGACATGAACAACATTGCCATCTATGAGCGGCCGATAAAGGTCTATGAGGGCAACGACCTTCAGGTGCGCGGCGGAAAGATATTCATCAACGGCAAACCCGCAACAAGCTACACATTCAAGATGGACTATTACTGGATGATGGGCGACAACCGCCACAACTCGCTCGACTCGCGCTACTGGGGCTTCGTGCCCGAGGACCACATCGTGGGCAAGCCGATCTTCATCTGGTGGAGCCACGACCCCGACCACAACGGCTTCTCCGGCATTCGCTGGAACCGTCTCTTCAGGTTCGTGGACAACATAAAATAAGGTTCAGCTGTTTTTTATCATTTAAAGAGGGGCTTTGAAACCTTGAAAGAGGGGCTTTGAAACCTTGAAAGAGAAGCTTTGAAACCTTGAAAGAGAAGCTTTGAAACCTTGAAAGAGAAGCTTTGAAACCTTGAAAGAGAAGCTTTGAAACCTTGAAAGAGAAGCTTTGAAACCTTGAAAGAGAAGCTTTGAAACCTTGCAGGAGAAGCTTTGCAATCTTGAAAAAAGGGACTTTTGCAATCTTGAAAGAGAGATTCTAAAACCTTAAAAAAGCGGGTTCAAAACCTCGAAAAAAGGTAAAATCAAATAGTAAGAAAAAAGGGTGCCTTAATGACACTTTGAAAGAGGCTTAATGGCGTTCCCATTAAGCCTCTTTGACGTCCTCATTAAGCCCATTTGAGGGCCTCATTAAGCCCATATGACAAACCAGGGTGGTTTTTAAGAACCGTTAACAATTAGTGTCAGAAAATTAACATAAAACTTAGCAAAATGTCAAATAACTCCCCCCATTTTTTCTCCTCCAAATCTCCCGATTTTACCTCCTATTCGAAAGACCACACCCCAACAGGCGGTGAAGATTTTAAAGCTTGCGAAGCTTCAAAAAAGAGAGAGGCTGCAAAAGGCAGAGAGGCTGAAAAAAGAAGCGAGGCTATAAAAGGTAACGAGATAAAAGAAGGTTACAAGGTGAAAAAAGGTAGCGAAGCTGAAAAAGAGAGAGAGGTTAAAAAAGGCAGAGAGACTGAAAAAAGAAGCGAGGCTATAAAAGGTAACGAGATAAAAGAAGGTAACGAGATGAAAGAAGGTAACGAGATGAAAGAAGGTTACAAGGTGAAAGAAGTTAGCGAAACCGAAATAATATCCCTTTCTCAAGCAAAAAGAACTGACCAGCCCAAGCATATCACTCCCCTCCATAAGGGGAGGGGTGAGCCGCGCGAAGCGCGGCGAGGGGGAGGGGCTTTACTTTCCACCACCTATTTCGGCCCCGTTCAATGGTATCAGAAGCTCAACCGTCACCGTTGCATCATAGAGCAGCACGACAACTTTGTCAAGCAGACCTACCGCAACCGTTGCGTCATTGCCTCGGCCAATGGTCCGCAGACCCTCACCGTGCCTATAGAGCGTTATGACGGCATGAAATGTGCCATGCGCGACATACGCATCTCCGACCACGGCAACTGGCGTCATCTCCACTGGCAGGCTCTCGTGTCGGCGTATGGCGAGACCCCTTTCTTCGAATATTATGCCGACGACATAAGACCCTTCTTTGAGGAGCATCGCTGGAAATATCTCCTCGACTTCAACCTCGACATCACCCAGACCCTCTGCTCCCTGCTCGACGTGCGTCCCGACCTGACGCTCTCTGACCATTATATAGATGCCGATGAGACCATCTGCGGTAGCGGAAGCTTAGATGGAGATGCCGCAGGCTTAAGCGAGGCTTTTGAAAGCTTTGGAGGAGCTGTTAAAGGCTTAGGAGGAGCCGCTGAGAGCTTAGGTTCTTCATCGGCATGCTCATTATTTGTAGATTATCGTGATGCCATACGTCCCAAGCATCCGCTGCCTGATGCCGAGTTTGAGGCTCGTCCTTATTATCAGGTTCGTGCTCAGCGTCATGGTTTCCTTCCCAACCTCAGCGTCCTCGACCTGTTGTTCAACGAAGGGCCTGAGGGCATCTTTTGGCTCTTTTAAAGGTAAAAAGGTAAAAAAGTAAAAAAGGGGCTTTCCCCCTTAAAGACTAATCTATGGCTTGCTCTTATGGGTCTAAGCCATATAAGCCTTTCCCAACGGCGTTAGCTTTTTTACCTTTTTACCTTTAAATCACCCATTTCACCCCCACCTTAAAGTCGAAGGTGTTGGCACGCACGTCGTTATGGTAGACATAGCGGGTGTGGCGAAGATAATAGTTGGTGGCAAGCTCCACACCACAGTGGCGAGAGACGTTAAAGAAGAACACGGGGTTGAGCACCACCAGCTCAGCGTTGCTCTTGTCGCCCTGCACGTTATAGTAGAGCGACTCGCGGTCGGAGGTGTCAATATTCTCAATGCCCTTCCATGTGAAGATGCGATAATAGTCGAAGTTGAGGGCGAAGAAGCCGGCGCGCCGGAAGAGCACCCTTGTGCGCGTCTTCATGCTGTAGCCGCTGCCCATGTTATAGTCGCGATCGATCACGTTATAATAGTCGCTCTTCGAGCCTCCAAGCACTATCACGCTGGCGTAGACGCTCTGCTCCACACTCTCCAGACTGCCTTGCGGCTCAAACCGCGCCATGATGCCGGGACCCAGGCCCACAGCCTCGGAGATGCGGTAAGGCACGGTGCCAGACCCGTCTTTCACCTCCTTTGAATCGAAATAGTTGAAATGTTGGAATATGCCGAAGCGTGCCTCCACGGACCGGCCCACATAGACGGGGGCTGCCCACAGACGGCCCAAGAGGTGTGCGCCCGACATGGTGGGTTGGTTAGAGGTGAGGCCGATGTCGAGATGCGCCGTGAAATAGTCATACGGGCGGTTTGTGCGCTCGTTGTATGCGTCGCCATACTCCATGCCAAGTTCCAGACAAGGGGCCATCTCGCCGCGGAACAGTGCGCCGTCGTCGGCAAGATAGCGTGTGCCGACACCCAGGGTGAAGCGCACGGGAACGGACTGATAGTCGTGGTAGAGGTTATGTGCTGAGCGCACCCTCCAGGCCTCGCCCCTGACAATGCGGTTGAAGCCCTGAATGGGGTTCACGGCAAAGGCCAGCGCCTCGCGCACGAAGCGCGACATGCCGCGCTTGCTATCGTCGAGAAACAGATGCGACACACGGTTCGTCATCTCGCCGATGCACGTTCCGCCAAGGGCGGTGGCAAACACATCGTTGATGGCCGGCGGCTCGTTCTCGCCCAAAAACTCCCACATCAAACTGCCACATACGGCATAAGGCACCGACTGCCAGAAGGACATGCCGTTGCTACGCGCCGAGTTGAAATAGAGGTTGCCGTGGTAGGGATGGGCGAAGAGGTTTGTGGAGAAGGGGTCGTTGTCCCACACAAAGCCCGTCTTGAAGTTGTGGCGTATGCTGTGGAGCGATATGCGCGAATAGGAGGCGTTGGCGATCCAGCGGTCGTAGCTGAACACCAAGGCGTTTATGCCCGCCGCCTCAACAGCTGCGAGCCACGGACGGCGACGAGGGGCAAGAGCGAAGCACGAGTCGGCAGACAGCGTGTAAGGGTCGCCCTGAGAGAGGGCGTCGTCAAGGACAGAACGGCGCAAGGTGAACGGCTGCTGCGTGGCACGGGGCCAGGTAAAGGCGAGACCTGCCTGCAAGATGAGTTTCTCCTCATAGAGGCGGCCAGAGCCATAATGGCGCGTGTTTCCGTAGCCCACAGAGGCGAACGCGCCCACCGACTTGCAGAAACGCCACTCGGTGTTGAGATGCGCCTGTAGCGAATAGAGACGGTGCGGACGGTCTGACGAGCGCTCGGCAAAGGTCTCTATATGACTGAAGCCGAGGTCGGCGCCAAGCATCCAGTGGGGCGTGAGCCACACATACTGTCCGAGGCGGTAGGACAGGGCACCCGAAAACTTCTTGTCCAAGCCCATATAATGGGTTCCCACGCCGAGCATGCTGTAGATCGAGCGGTTGGAGAAGCGCACAGCAGCGTTGAGCTTCGACGTGTTGCCGCCGAAGGCAAGGATGTCGATGCGTGTAGAGGGGTTGATGTTGACAAGACCGATCTTTCGTCCGCCCGTGTCGGCGGTATAGTTGACAAGCCCCATCTGCACGCCGCGCGGATGGGTCACGGCAATGTTTATGACGCCGAGCTGCAAGCCGCGCAGCGAGTCGGCATAGTTGTAAGAGCCTATCTGCACGCCGCGCATGACGCCCGTGGAGAGGTTGAGCAGCGGCGACACCTGCAGGCCGCGCTCCACGCTTCCTGCCATGTTGCTCACGCCGCCAAGCTGCAAGCCGCGCATGTTGTTGCCCGCAATGTTGTTCAATGCTGACAGTTGCACACCTTTCATCTCACGCGCCACGGTCTGCACGGCACCCGTCTGCACACCACACATCTTGCCCGCACCGCTGATGAGCGAGAGCTGAAAGCCACTGAGCGTGTCGGCGGCAGCCAGCAGTCCGAGGTTGAAGGTCTTCACGCGGTGACCGTCGGCCGTTGTGCTACTGGTGCTTATGCCTATGTTGGTGTAACGCGGCGTGTTGCGAGCGCTGTCGGCAGACACGCTGTCGGCAGACACGCTGTCGGCATGTATGGTATCGGCATGAACCGTCTGCCCCCACATGCTTGTCGGAACCGCTGTGGCAAGGACAAGCAGCGAGGTTGCAAACTTAAGAGATGTGTACGAGATGTGCATTTATTTTATGTTTTTTTCGTTACAAAATTAATAAAATTATGCACACCCAGCCCAATGTTACACAGAAAAAGTCTTCCTACGGGGTCAATATGCCTTTGAAAACATTATTCTTATGCCTTTAGAACGCAATCTTCTTGCCCTTAACCACGGCTATGCCCTTCTGCGGTGCCTTTGTGCCGAGGTAGCGGCCGTTGAGGTCATAGAAATAGCTCTTGGCTGTGGGGGCTGCCATAGGAGCGGTGATGGCTGAAGGAGCCTTCTCCGTTATGCGGATGACATTGGTTGTGAGGTCCACGCTTATGGCGTAGGTGCCGGCAGGGCCTTGGAACGCCCATGCACCGGGATTGTCGGTTGTGAAGAAGGGGATGTCCTCGTTGAGGTTTGCCCAATCGCCGTCAGAATAGGGGGCGAGACGCTTGGCGTTGACAAAATCCCAGTTCATGCCTAGGCGTTGTAGGATAGCGAACAGGCCCTCGTCGGAGGTGAAGGTTATGTCGCCCTCATATTTGCCTTCTTCGGTAGCAGGAAGCACGCCTGTGGGTATCTTGAAGAGCCATGCGCCGTCGTTGCCAAGCAGATACAGCTCCTTGGGATAGCCTGTGGGGTAGTTTTCGTCGTTGCCGTAGATGGTCATGCGGTTGTTGCGCAGGTCAAGAGTCATGCACACATAGAGAGAATTCTCTTCCGATGCGTCAACGAAGAAGTTGGTCCATTCGCCCTTCTTGAGGTTCACCGTGAGGTTGGTCTCCACGTTGCATGTGGCTGTGGCGGCACCTATGCGCTTGTCGCCGATCTCCTCCCAGCCGTCGGGCGTTGAAGCGAGCGCTGTAGAGATGTTAAACTGGTTTGAGCGGAAATGTACCCATCCGGTGTAAACGCCCTCAACCTCGTCCCATTCGATGGCTTCGCCCTTGTCGGCAGCAATGGTTCCGTCAAGGCCGTGAAGATAGATAGCATCGGGATATTCTGGAACGTAGGTTGCGCTGTAGAGCATGACGGTCATGTTGCGCAGGTCGATGGTCACATCGTAAGTTCCTGTCTCCGAGATGCTGAACGCCTCGTCTGTGAGGGTGAGATTGTTTTCGCGGTTAATCTTGACAGCACCGCCACCGTAGCGGTAAGGCTCGATGCCTGTCCAGTCGTCATCTGTTGCGCCGAGCTGTGTCAGGACAGAGAAATAGAGACTTTCAAAGTTTACGGTTGCCTTATACACACCATCGGTCTCTGACATGGCGATGGTTTCAGACGCCACATTAGGCAGGAACTCGCCTTTTGACCCAATGAGATAAACCTGTGTGGGGAAATTGCCGAGAAGGGTGACCTTGCTGTTGTTGAAGTCGACACGAATGCGGTATGTGCCGTTTGCTGTGGGCACCATGAACGAAGCATCTCTCTGCGGATAAATGGCCATGGGCGTGTTGACCGTGAGCAGGTTGTTGTTTGTAGCGGGACCGTAGCGATAGGGCAGCAAGCCAGCCCAGTCGTCCTCGGCTTCCGTCAGCTTGGTAACAATGGTGAAATATTGAGCGCCGTTTGTGAACGCCACCTCGCCTTCATACACGCCATCCGTGCCCGTTGCCTGAAGCTCTGCGCTGGCCACGTTGGTCTGCCATTTGTTGTCGCTACCAAGGATGTAGCATTGCGCCTGTGCGGTTATGGCCATGAGCATCATGCAGAACGTGGCCATGAAAATGTGGAGTAGATTTTTCTTCATAAGATATTGGTTTTTAAAGTTGATAATTGGATTTATGATTCTCGTTCTGGTTGTTATTGCGTTGTTTTTGTTGTGTTGTTTTTATTTGTTGATTTCGTTGCGTTGTTTTTGCTTTGTTGTTTTGTGTTGAAAGGTTCGAATAGGCAGAACCTGTCTTTCTTCTACAAAGATAGAGAATTTCCTGATACGTTGTTGTTTTTTCTTCATTTTTATGCAGAAAAACGCGTGTAAACGTTTGATTTATGTCAATTAGCTGCTTTTTGACACGAAAAAAGCGGATGCGAGGCACATCTATATAGTGCGACGCATCCGCTTGTTTTATTTATCAGGAAGACGTGTCTTGCTTATGCAAGCGTCTTGCCAATAAGGTCTCTGTGGCAGAGAATTAGTCGGCCAACTTAGCCTTGATGAACTCGCGGTTCAGGCGGGCGATGTTGGCAATCGACTCGTTCTTCGGGCACTCAGCCTCGCAAGCGCGGGTGTTGGTGCAGTTGCCGAAGCCCAGCTCTTCCATCTTGGCGATCATGGCCTTGGCACGCTTTGCTGCCTCGGGACGACCCTGGGGCAGGAGTGCGAGCTGGCTCACCTTAGAGCTTACGAAGAGCATGGCAGAACCGTTCTTACATGCAGCTACGCAGCAACCGCAGCCGATACATGTAGCGCAGTCCATTGCCTCGTCAGCATCCTCCTTGGGGATAAGGATGGCGTTGGCGTCCTGGGGCTGACCTGTGCGAACGCTCACATAGCCACCTGCCTGCATGATCTTGTCGAAGGCAGAGCGGTCCACCATACAGTCTTTGATGATGGGGAAGGCAGCAGAGCGCCAAGGCTCTACGGTGATCACGTCGCCGTCCTTGAACTTACGCATGTAGAGCTGGCAAGTGGTTGCGCCCTGGTTAGGACCGTGGGGATGTCCGTTGATGTAGAGCGAGCACATGCCGCAGATACCCTCGCGACAGTCGTGGTCGAAAACGAACGGCTCTTTGCCGCTCTCGATGAGCTGCTCGTTCAGGATGTCGAGCATTTCGAGGAAGGAAGTATCGGTGGGGATATCCTTCATTTCAAATGTGTCGAAATGACCCTCTGCCTGAGGACCATTCTGACGCCACACCTTCAGTGTGAATGATATGTTTGCCATTGTCTTAATCTTTATTTAAGTTGTCAACTAAAAAGAAAACTAGTTCTTATAGTTACGAGTTTGTACCTTGATTGCCTCATACTCGAGCGGCTCCTTGATGAGCTCAGGAGCTGTCTCGTCGTTGCCCTGGTACTCCCAGCAGCCAACATAGAAGTAGTTCTCGTCATCACGCTGTGCCTCACCCTCGGGAGTCTGGTGCTCCTCACGGAAGTGGCCACCACACGACTCGTTACGAGAGAGAGCGTCGTAAGCGATCAGCTCGCCCATGGTGATGAAGTCGCGCAGGTGGATAGCCTTGTCGAGCTCCACGTTCAGACCCTCTTTCGATCCGGGGATGAAGAGGTTGGTGTTGAACTCCTTGCGGATCTTCTGGATGAGCTTGATGCCCTCTTCCAGACCCTCTTTTGTGCGGCCCATACCAACGTGCTCCCACATGATGTGGCCGAGCTCCTTGTGGATAGAGTCGACAGAGCGCTTGCCATGGATGCCCATCAGGCGGTCAATCTCAGCCTGTACACCCTTCTCGGCCTCATCAAACTCGGGACGGTCGGTGGGGATGTGGGGCCAGATAGCCTGGTCGGCGAGGTAGTTCTGGATGGTGTAGGGCAGCACGAAGTAGCCGTCGGCCAGACCCTGCATAAGAGCAGAAGCACCCAGACGGTTTGCACCGTGGTCAGAGAAGTTGCACTCGCCGATGGCGAACAGACCTGTGATAGAGGTCATCAGCTCATAATCGACCCAGATGCCACCCATTGTGTAGTGGATAGCGGGGTAGATCATCATCGGGTTGTAGTAAGCCACGCCGTTGATCTCGTTGGCCTTCTCGCCGGGGTTAACGTCGGTGATCTCCTCGTACATGTCGAAGAGGTTGCCGTAGCGCTGACGGATAACGTCGATGCCGAGGCGGTTGATCGACTCAGAGAAGTCGAGGAACACAGCCAGACCCGTGTTGTTCACGCCGAAGCCCTTGTCGCAACGCTCCTTAGCGGCGCGAGAAGCCACGTCACGGGGAACGAGGTTACCGAAGGCGGGATAGCGGCGCTCCAGATAGTAGTCGCGGTCTTCCTCAGGAATGTCTGAACCCTTCTTGGTGCCAGCCTGCAGGGCCTTGGCGTCCTCGATGTTCTTGGGAACCCAGATGCGGCCGTCGTTACGAAGCGACTCTGACATAAGGGTAAGCTTCGACTGCTTGTCGCCGTGAACGGGGATACATGTCGGGTGAATCTGTACGTAGCAGGGGTTTGCGAAGTATGCACCCTTGCGGTAGCACTGGATGGCAGCAGTACAGTTGCAACCCATAGCGTTGGTAGAGAGGAAGTATGTGTTGCCATAACCACCAGTAGCGATTACCACGGCGTTTGCAGAGAAGCGCTCGAGCTTGCCTGTAATGAGGTTCTTGGCGATAATACCGCGAGCACGTCCGTCAACGATTACTACGTCTTCCATCTCGTAGCGTGTGTAGAGGCTTACGCGGCCTGTGTTGACCTGCTTTGAGAGTGCTGAGTAAGCACCGAGGAGCAGCTGCTGGCCGGTCTGACCCTTAGCGTAGAAGGTACGGCTCACCTGTGCGCCACCGAACGAACGGTTGGCAAGCATGCCGCCATACTCGCGTGCGAAAGGCACACCCTGGGCAACACACTGGTCGATAATGTCGTTAGACACCTCAGCGAGGCGGTAAACGTTAGCCTCACGGGCACGGTAGTCGCCACCCTTCACGGTGTCATAGAACAGACGGTAAACAGAGTCGCCGTCGTTCTGATAGTTCTTGGCGGCGTTGATACCACCCTGAGCTGCGATAGAGTGAGCACGACGGGGAGAGTCCTGGATGCAGAAGTTAAGCACATGGAAACCCATCTCGCCGAGGCTGGCTGCTGCAGAGGCACCTGCCAGACCTGTACCTACAACGATGACGTCGAGCTTCAGTTTGTTCTTGGGGTTCACCAGACGCTGGTGAGCTTTATAGT
>ULUS01035575.1_pt1 | contig 17372 bp, 14 predicted proteins | sample 1958761 | NCBI WGS metagenome assembly ULUS01 (sample SAMEA4835767, study PRJEB28245) | human gut metagenome | biome: gut microbiome; material: fecal sample | place: Denmark | collected 2008
TGTGGAACGTGGAATGTGGAATGTGGAATGTGGAACGTGGAATGTGGAACGTGGAATGGTCCGTCGGATGAGGAATGATTGAATGCGGAATACGGCCATGCGGGAGTTTTATACGCCCACAGATCGCACTGAGGAACACAGATGCCATGCGGGGTGCTTGCCAATAACACAGATTGCGCCATCGGCGCGGCAGATGAACACGGATTCTTCGCAGGCGGAGTGCAACTTATCTGTGGAGATCGGTGAGATCTGTGGGAGACGACAACCGCTCCACCCTACCCTATCGCAAGACGTTCTGTGTAATATTTTGGTGCAAAAGTTGTGTGGCGATTTTCGTTGAATTAGACAAAGAAATCACGGTTTTTCGGTGCTCGGCGACGCAAATCTTCGTCGCACGCTCACCGTTAGCCATCTTTCGAGTTGCGATACCTACCCAACCGCACCTCGAAAGACCATATATCGAGGCTCGAAAGACAAGGTTTCGACACTCGGTTTGGCATGTTTCGCAACAGCAAATACTTAATGCAAACGAGAAAATCCTTCCTTCTTGCAACAACCCGTTAACTATCAACGGTTTACGTAATTAGGCCGAGAATGGCGTATTTCCGCCCAACCGTTTCGTCGTTACCGCCAATGATGTAGATTTCAATATAGATTGTTGTCATTCTTCGCATGCTCTACACGCAAGATGTATTTGGCTTCTGACTGCATCGCTCGCACGGCCGTTATGGCATTTCACTTCCAGAGAGAAACTTTTGTGATAAGAAAAACGTGACTTGTGTTCGCCTTCAAAACTCCTAAGGTGATGCTATCTCAGAGAGATTTAGCGTGAACCCACTGACCGTAGGGAAGCCATGAGGCTTGGGCCAGGCGCACAGTTTTTACAAAAACACAAGAATGAAGAGGTATATATTTTTAGTTTTCGATGGCGTAATCAATATTCAAAAGGATAAGATGCCTTTAAATCGGTTCTTCCGTTAAATGCATTTCGGGGCGCATGTCCACGCATTTAACGGAAGAACCCAAACTATTAGAAAGAAGATTATTTCCTTTGGTTTAACACAATAATTCAATACTTCTCGTAATTATTCATGCTACTGCATAACCTTGTTGAATCAATGTTTGTTTCTGTCTTTTATGGTAATAGCGTGTATGAGAATAATTGATAATGACAAATTCTAACGCAGGTTTTCATATATATTACGAAAGTTTTCAAAAAGTTTGTCCGATTTTCATGAAAAAGTTGCGAGTTCTCAAAAAATGTCCGTATCTTTGTTTCGGACTTTCTTGTTAACAAACCTACAACAATGGTTTGTAATGAGATGGATCCTTAGATTATGGACAAAGAATCTAAGAAGCATACGCCAGCATTGCCTAATGCTGACACCCGACGAGGCGGTAAAAATCCCTCCTGTGCTGGACTTACCTCCTGCACCTCCCCCGAAGTTCAAAGTCATCAGACAGAGAACTCCCATACAGGGGTGTCCTCGGATTGTGTCCATAAAGAAAAGAAGCAGTGGTTCGTATTGCGTGCTACTTATGGAAGAACAGAGAAAGCCCTTGGGGTTCTTCAAACTGCAAACGTTGAGACATATTTGCCTATGCATTATGTCGTCAAAGAGATAAATGGGAAGCGAAAACTCGTACATGAGTCTTTGCTTCCCAATATTATTTTTGCACGAATGACTCGTGAGAAATCGCATGAGTTCGTGAAAGAGCCTGCCATTACTGCCAAATGGCTCAAATATTACACAGACAAGACAAAACCTATAGAAAAAGAAACAGGTAAAAATCCTCCTGTCACCATTCCCGACAACGAAATGCTTAACTTCATCAAACTGACAAGCGTGAACAGTGAACATATCATGGTGTTGCCGCCAGAACGTTGTCATTTCAAAAGTGGCGACTTGGTGAGGGTTATTGACGGGGCGTTCAAAGGAGTCGTAGGACGTGTTGGAAGGGCTGCAGGACAGCAGCGTGTAATTGTGGTTCTTGAAGGTGTTTGCAATGTAGCAACAGCTTATATACCGAACGACTTTATACAGATTATTGAAACTTTTTGAAATCACAGAAAACAATAATGCAATATACAGAATTCATACACCCGGAAGATGCAGCTGCATTGAAGGCGTTGAAAGCCATCCCAATGCTTTCGACTATTGTCAAGAAAGTAATGGATGTTGGAGCTGAGCAGTTACAGACGGGACTGAACATGGCTTCAAAGGTGAAGTTGTCACCCACACAGTTGCCAAGACTCTACAGTATTCTTCCTCCAATATGTGAGCGATTGGAAATTAAAGAACCAGAGTTTTACTTGGAAATGAATCCATCGCCTAATGCCTATGCTTTTGGCGACACACAGACAGCCATCACTATCACATCTGCTTTGGTAGACATGATGTCGGAGGATGAACTCATTGGTGTTGTGGCTCATGAGTGTGGACATATAGCTTGTCGCCATATGCTCTATCATACATTGGCACAGATTATTGCCAATGCTTCTGGTATGTTTGAGACGTTGGCAAAACTCGCTGTACCTATTCACTATGCCTTGATGTATTGGCAACGCAAGAGCGAGCTGAGTTGCGACCGTGCAGCTGCCTATATTGTTGGTCCGAAGGCTACGGCTTCGATGTTGGCACGCTTGGCTGGCGGTCCGAAGTCAATCACCTCTGAACTCAATCTTGAAGAACTGGCTGAGCAAGCCGACCTTTATGACGCTTTCTGTAAGAACGGACTATGGAACAAGACATTGCAGACCTACGCAGTGATGGATCAAGACCATCCTTTCACCTCTGTCCGTGTCAGAGAAATGTTGAAATGGGTAGAGAGCGAAGATTATCAGAATATGATAAAGAATAATCCCGTTTGTCCTTATTGTCACAAGGCGATAGACGCTTCATGGAAGTTCTGTCAGCATTGCGGACATAAACTATAAACAAAGAAAAATACTCGTATAATGAATATAGCTCCATTTTTAGCAAAAGCCTGTCAGGAACTTGACAAGGCGATGCAAGGCACTCTCGACGGAACAAAGATTGCCTGTATCAGTGAGACTATCAGCGGTTATGCCATAGCTGCTGCTATAGCGAGTGGCGTGGCAGGAGTCGCTCCTGGATTTGCAGGAGTGGCTGCGGCACTGACCCAAGCAGGTTTCGTATGGGCAACATACGTCAAGATTAACAAGACGCTCGGTATCTCCATGTCGGAGAACACGGCAAAATTCATTGGTTCTGCCATTGTTACAAACTTGATAACAAATGCTGGTGCTTTTGTCGCCGTGCTTGTTGGTTCTTCAATCTTGTCTATCATTCCGGGAGTGGGGACAGCAGCTGCCATTGCTCTAAACGCTGCCCTTGGATATACCATTGTTTACGTCTCTGCCATCATATATCTGAAACTCATTACCCGAATGATGCAGCCAGACGGTACACTAAAGGTTTCAGAATCCGATGATACCAAACACATTATCCGCAACATCATCAAAGAGTCGAACATCAAGGATATGGTGAAAGAGGGCAAAGCCGCCTACAAGCAAGCAAAGAAAGATGGCAGCTTCGACAAGGCTAATGATGCAAAGAAATGTCCGAAGTGCGGAGCGGAAGTTAAGGACGGACAGAGATTCTGCTCAGAGTGTGGAGTGGAATTATAGTTTTGCCGTTTATGGGACATTTTCATAAAATGCTATCAATCACCAAACAAGTTGCTTCTAAAATTATGAGCTATAACAAATCAAAAGACATCTTTTTAATTTATGCAAGAAAAGATGAGCAAGCATGTGATATTGTATTTCAAATTCTAACGAAAACTGGATTTTCAGTTTGGAAAGATATATACGAACTTGGTGCTTCAGATAATTTTACAGAATCTATCAAGGAGGCAATTGATAGAGCAAAAGTTATAATTATCATTGAATCCGCATGGATTAAAGAAAATCCTTATATCCAGAAAGAAATCAAATACGCAGAACAGCAAAGTAAAAAGTTCATACATATTTTTACAAATAATGTAGATGGACAAAAATCCTATCGTAGGATGACATTTCATGTGGATTTTGAAATGAACGACATTCTATTTGAAGAAAAGCTTATTTTCAATTTGCTAACAAAAGGTTGTGTTCCTAATACTAAGTATCTTTTTGAAAAAGGAGAAGAATTATATAAAAAAGCCAATATGTCTTCTTTGGAAAATCATTTGGATATAAAGAAATTGGAAGAAGACGCATTCTTATATATGTTACGTGCAGCAGATTTGGGAGATGAAAGCGCAAGAATGCGTATCGAATCAAGTCTTTGGAACATCGACATCACTAATATGCTGTCAAAATATAAGCTTATAAATGCTTCGTTTATAAAAGAACTAACGGAAAATTTATATAATCGTGGTGAAATTATAGCAGAAGATGAAACTCTTACAGATGTGGCCCAAAGAGGAAGAGGTATGGAATGCTGTGCATTCAAGTTTATGAAAAGAGCCATTGATTTAGGATATGAAGGTTTAGATCCACGAGATTATGATTGGTATTTTCTTGATGATAAAGACTTTCAAGAATGTCTTGACGAATTGGGCTTATCTGCAAGACTTCATCCTAAAAAAGAACCATATAAATCTCCAAAGAGAATTGAAAGTAACCAAAATCCACAAATTTTCATATCATACAAACGGGAAACAAAAAACGATGTATTCCCCATAAAAGATATTATTGAAGAACAAACAAAGCATAAGTGCTGGATAGACTTAGACGGAATCGAAAGTGATGCACAATTTGCAAATGTGATAATCAAAGCTATCAACCAGGCCAAAGTCTTTTTGTTTATGTATTCTTCGAAACATACCGAAATAGAAGACTATGAGAACGATTGGACAATACGTGAGATAAACTTTGCTCAGAAGAAAAAGAAACGGATTGTCTTTGTCAATATAGACGGATCAAAACTTACAGATTGGTTTGAACTAATTTTTGGAACAAAACAACAGATTGACGCAAAATCAAGCAAAGCAATGAAAAAACTTTGCAGTGACATTCAAAAATGGTTATCTGTTTAGATATTTATTATTATGACCGACCAAGAAATAATATCGTCCCTCATCGCCCATGACTCTAAGGTGACGGCACAATTCTTCTTCAAGGATTGCCGACCGTTATTTATAAGTGTCATTAGGCGAATATTTGATAAGCAAATCGTTAATTACGACGAGATTATCAGCGAGTTATACATACTCCTTATGGAGAACGATGCGAAAAAGTTGCGCTCGTTTAAGTTTGAAAGTACTCTCTATCAATGGCTAAAGACCATTGCCATAAGGCATTGCCTGTTGCTGAAAAGCAAGGCGAAGGTGATAGATGACGAGAGCCAAGAACCTCTTAACAATAATCATCGTGAACTTTCATCGACAGAAAACTCGCAAGCACGAATGGATATGGAGACTCTACTAAGGCAGATGAAGAACAAACGTTACGCCTTGGTGATCCGTCTGCTGATGATAGAAGACAAGACGCCGGAAGATGTGGCACGGCAACTATGTGTGACCGTGGACAATCTCTATAATATCAAACGAAGAGCGATACTGGCCCTCACCGAAGTTGCACTTAAAGACAAAAAGCATTATGAACGATAATCATATTATTATATCAGATGAACTGTTGTCTGCCTTCTTGGACGGCAACACGTCGGCAGAAGACACCATGCGTGTGTTGAAAGCTGCGGAACAGGACCAAGACTTGCAGGAAATTATTCGCATTGCAAGTGAAGTAGACGAAGACATGGCATCCTTGAAACCAGCCATAACAAAACCTGTCCCCATGACTGCCATGGCAGCCAAGCAAAAGGAAAACTATCTTTGCGACATAGAATGTGAGGAGTTCATCCTCCATCAGTTTGGCATTGAGACGACCCACAAAACACTTCTTGACGAGGCTTATCGCAACTGTTGGTTGAAGGACAAAGGCATGCCCCTATATAATATAGGCAGACTCTTGGAGAAGAACAATCTGTCCGTCAGCCGTCGCTACGACTCCACTACAGAAGATATTGCTCGCCTTTTAGCCAAAGGCAACCAACTGATAGCCGTAATTGACAACACTCAACTGCTGCATGACGTGGCAGCGGACACTTCGCAGCCCAACCATGCCGTAGCCATCAGTTCCATTTCCATAGAGTCTGATGAAATAACGCTCTTCAACCCTTATACCGAAGAGGAACTCACCACCTATCCCCTTTCATCATTCGTCAAAGCTTGGACACAATCCAACTATTACCTCGTAGTTGTGAACACCACCGACCGTTTCGTTTACGAGCCATATCCAATAAGTCTTGATGACGTACAGCTCGATGACGACCTCACCAAACTGCAAGAGGCTATTGCCGAGAATGCTCACGAGATATGGGCAAAAGCACGTACCGACCAAGGCTGGACATACGGCCCAGAGCGCAACGACCAGAAGAAAGAAACGCCCGACATGGTACCTTACTGCAATTTGCCCGAAAGCGAGAAACTATATGACAGAGAAATGGCGATGCAGACGCTGAAGTTGGTGAAGAAATTGGGATTTGAGATCATTAAAAAGTAAGGATGCTCATGCAATTATATTATTATTTCATACAAGATAATCATGGTTTGATAATCATGTTGCTATTCTTAGCTCTTGTTTATGTCTTTGTTGTCCAGTATGGCTGGAGACATAAACAGAATTTGTCACAACGTTGGCTCTCAGGAAAGTATTATTGTCTTCAAGTTTTGGGCGCATTGCTGAAATCACACTCATCTTTGGCGTGTATTTCCTTTGTGTACTTAGCGTTCTTATGCCTGATTCCTAATATTGTCCGTCGGATGTTCAAAGGAGTCTTTTCACCGCCAACTAATGTATTGTTGAAGATTGTGGTAATTGCAATGTGCTTTGTGATATTTGGTATAACTGTATACGTTATAGCCCAATTGAATAAACTATATAGTTTGCGAAGGCAGGAAACAAGAATCACAGTCAGTCAAATCGTCTTGCTTTCTGTTTTTGGAATATGTTTGGCAGTATCTATATACGCTTTGGGCATTGAGAAAAACTCTACTGGCTCAATTATAGTCTCGGTTTTTGGAGCTGTACTTGGCTGGATTTTCCAAGATACGATTAAGAGTGTGGTTGCCTTTTTCTATCTTCGAGCCAATCATTTATTGAAAATAGGTGATTGGATAGAGGTGAAGCAACATGGCATAAATGGAATATTGAAGAGAATATCACTGACCACCGTGATGATAGAGAATTGGGACACGACGAATTCTTGCTTCCCCACTTACATTCTCCATGCTGAATGTTTCAAGAACAACCAAAAGATGTTGGCGGGACGCACACTTGGCCGACAAATGCTTAAGACGTTTATCATAGATACAGGTTGGATTCATGCTTTGTCGGAAGATGACGTGAAAAGGTTGAACGAAGATTTGAATATCGACACGCCTTTCAAGGAGCAATACGTCAAGGCAGGTTTGTTGAATATAGAGGTGTTTAGACATTACATATATCACTGGCTGATGCAATGCAGTCATGTGTCGCATGAGCCTCGTCTTATCGTCAGATGGTTGGAACAAACGAATGAAGGTATGCCACTACAGATTCATGCTTTTATCATAGACTCTTCATGGGAACCATTCGAATGGCAGCAGTCGCAAATCATTGAACATGTCATAAAGGCTATAACATGGTTTGACCTGCAACTCTATCAAAGTCCTTCTGGCTATGACGCAAGCAATAGCAATGTTTATTTATCGCCACGAAAGGCAGATTATAAAATAAAGAAAGAAAACTATGTTCCATTGTCAAGATAACAACACGGAAGACCTATTCAGAATGTTACGCCGTTCTGATGGAAATGAATTTGAAGAGAGTGTCATAGAGAATTGGTATCGGGCGAGGACGTATGTGTTGAAAGCCATGGATTCGCATGGCGTGTTCTATCAGATGATTCGACAGAAGAAAAGAGTTCACGTTGTCATAGAGGTTACGTCACGACAGACGACAGAACTGATGATGTCTGTTGCAAGGCAGATAGCCTTGCTTGTGCATTATCCAACATTTGATGATGCAACTGGCAATAACAGAACCATTATTACGATTTTGTTTAATAAAAATGATATGGCTCTATCTGCTATCAAGGATTTTGTTTCTAAGGAAGAATATCTGTACAATCTTCCTCGCTATTGCAAGTGTACGATTCGGGACATTGAAGACGATGGAGCAGTGGTGGTCTATAATGAAGACTCATTCTTAGACATAGAGTTGGAACTGATAGGCTTTGATAGTAAAGATTTCAGTAAGTACAAATCTACAGATGTTCACACAATCAATGACTCTTGGTTCTTAGATAAGGATTTTGACGAAACAATTGACATATCCATGGCAAGGCGTGTAAATATGGTTTATAATGTGGGAGCGGATTTTGATAATCTTCCACAAGACAATCCTAACACCGCAAAAAGATATGACAAAGCCTTGGTTTATTTTTGCTATCAACAAAGCCCTGAGGATACTCAAAAGAAGTGGGATAGAATTGATATCAATCAAATAGGCATCAAGAACAAACTTTCCAATGTGTTCTGCGCTGATTGTTTCCCCTCTCGATTGATATATGTTATCAACGAATCAGAGGAGAAAGTTGCCAACTCAAACTTGAGCAACTACTTAAAGAGAGAATACCCAAAGGTCGTTGACATTGTGAAAGCAAACCTCAAATCTTTGGCAAAATGTGAACATGCTAGATGGAATGTAGAAAAATTGCTATTAGGTTTCCGCCCATTGTCAGAAGAAGAACATCTGGAAGACGAACAGTTGTTTGGACGCGACCGAACGGCTTATCGGAAAAGACTTAAGAATAATGGTATTCATATTGACCTCTGCTCCTATCGGGACCTGAGGCGAATCAATCCTGGCGACATGAAGTATGACTGCTTCTTGATGATTGCAATGCCAAGGATTATATTGGAATATGAGAAAAACAATTCGTTGGAAAAGAAATAAGATGACAAATATTAACTGACTAATACAAAAATGTATGCCAAAGAAATATAGCATATTCATCAGTTACAGAAGACGGGATGCAGGCGATAAGGCAGAGCATCTCTACAACCTCCTTGACTTATACTACAAGGACCGCATCAGCTTTGACCGAGAGAACCTCACGGGAAAGTTCAACGTGCAACTCATCGACCGCATCGACCACGTGAAAGACTTCATCCTCGTCTTGGAGAAAGGATCCTTGATGTATGACGACAAGGACAGAAGCGACGAGACGGTAGCTTTCTACAACGAGTTGGCTAGCCTCAGCCAAGAAGACTTCGCCAAGAGGATAGACGAGTTGGGAACCAACGCCGAAATCGATTATGTGAGAATCGAGATAGGCAGGGCTTTGAAGAGAAAGGACTTGCACATCATCCCCGTGGTGCCGGAAAGAAACGACTCCTACAACTTCGCCGCCCTCAACTTGCCGTCCGACATCGCTCTCGTCAAGGGCTATGAGGCAGTTTTCTACAGCGACAGTCCCGATGCCCTCTTCAAGGACGTGGTGCCGAAGGTGAAGAAGCACCTGATGAGCAAGCCCGACATCCTCCACAAGGGAATGTGGATAGGCGGTGCCATCGTCCTTATCTTCGTCATCCTTGCGTCGATATGGGGATGGCATCACTACCAGACCACAAAGGCTGAAGAAACGAGGGTGGCAATCATAGACTCCATCTGCAAGCAATACGCCAAGTTCAATCCCAACTTCAACCCAGACATCTCTACGGAGAAGTTGCTCGCCATCCGTGACATCCTCTCCAAGATGGAACCTGTGGAGGGCGGCACCTATATGATGGGACCAGCCCGACAAGCGGACGGCACATACAGTGATGACGTGGAGCCCGACTTGGAGACACCACCAACCTCCCAGACTGTCTCCTCTTTCTATATAGGAAGATATGAGGTGACGGTGGGGCAATGGAGCCGAGTGATGGACTTGGAATATGACGAGAAACAAGCGGAAATGCCGATGACCAACATCTCCCTATCCGACTGCCAGGTATTCTGTGACTCGCTCAACAATCTCTCTGGTATCAGTTTCGCCATCCCTACAGAGGCGGAATGGGAGTTTGCAGCACGAGGTGGGAACACCCCCGATGGAACACTCTATGCAGGAAGTGACAAGCTTAAGGAGGTGGCATGGTACAAGGACAATTCCAATGCCAAGCCACACGTCTGCGATGCCAGCAACAGCGGCAAGCTCTGCAACTCGCTCAACCTGTTCGACATGAGTGGCAACGTGAGTGAATGGTGCTGTTGGACTGACTCCATCCACCGTCTATACAATGACATGGCAAGTCAGAAGGTAACCTCTTCGGATGTCATCTACAACCGAGGCATCTACATCATCAGAGGAGGCAACTACATGAGTGAGCCATACGAGTTGACCGTCTTCCACCGTGAGACCGCCGACAAGACGCAGAAGTCGCCCAACATCGGTTTGCGACTTGTCATCAAGAACAAGTAATTAACCTTGTGAAGACAAAAATATCACAGAACCAACAGCCCTTTAAACGACAAACACATGAAAAAGCTATTCATCATCGACACGCTGCTCATCGCAATGACCATGACCGTGGCAGCACAACAGAAGTTGAGTCCTCAGAGCCAGAAGCTTTTCGATGCTTGTTGGGCATTGCGCACCGCCATCTCTTCGGGCAACACATCGAGTTTGAAAAGTGCTAACACCGCCTTCAAGTCTTGCAAGGCAGGTGACTTCAGTTCACTCAGACTTATCTCACCCAAGCAGACCTCTCTGAATGGCTTCTTTGTTTGGGACGAGGATTTCGTGGATGAGCTGATAGCTGGCAGGAATGCTCGCAAGTTCGCCCAAAAGTATGCGGAGAACCGGGCCGTGAGAGGAGCATCGGGCAAGGGTGGCTACGTAAAGACCTTGATGGTGAAGAAGAACGGAAACACCAAGTTTTCCTTCACTACCAGAGACTTGGAGGAGCTTTCTATCATCGCCGAGCCAGGTGGCAAGTTAACCATCCGCATCTATGACACAAAGGCAAAGAAATGGTACAACGACACCGAGGATGTGAAGAGAGGCAGGGAAGTCCGTACCCACATCGTAAAACTCCCTAAGAACGTCGTTACCACATGGGAGGTGGAAGTCATCAACTGCAGCAAGAAAGACATCAGTTTTGCGGTGTTGAGCAACTGATTTTAGCCTATAATAGCTTATGAGACATATCATTCTTTCCATCCTTCTATTCCTGTCATCGGCAACCACCCTCGTTGCCGATGACAACCCCGTGCTTGACCTCATGCTGATAGACCACTGTTTTCTTCTCGATGACACGGCGACCCTCAACAAGCTATACAGAGATTTGGAACCACGGATAGCAAAGTCGAGCCGTTGGCAAGACAAGTTTTATTACTACAAGTTGAGGGCTGACTATTACTTCGGCTATGAGGAGTTTGTCAACCAAGCCATCGCTGACTACAAGACCGCCTTGTCCGCCTTTCCCAACGATGCCTTCCCTAACTTGGACTATATGGAGACAAATTATGAGCTTTGCGAGTTGTTGGACCAAACCAAGCAGTATGACGAGGGCGAGAAATACGCCTCCCACGCCTTGGTACGGGGGATGGCACAAGTGGACAGTTGCCATGCCTCCTCCCTTATGTTCTCCCTGCTAGCCAAGTTCTACGAAGAAAAAGGAGACACCATCATGCCCAATCACTTCCATCAAAAGGCGCAGGAGCTGGGGATAAAGTACAACATTCTTACTAGTATGCCCGACTCCATAGAGATATACAACCAGAGGCTACTAGAGAAGTACCAACTATTGAATCATTCAAAAGACTCCATCAGCTATTTATCAAACCTCAGCAATTATCTAGTATGGGTATCAAACAGTGGCAACATCAATGAGACGATTTGGACAGGAGAAAGGATACTCCAACTCACCCAACGATATGGGCAAACCCAAAGTGTTTGCTATTATGTCACCTATTACTATCTATTATACAACTACGCCTTGAAAGGGGATCTCGAAAAGTTGGAAGAACTCTATCCCAAGGCAAAGGCATACTATAGCTTGTTTCCAGAAGAAATAATGACAGTGTCGCTATTAAGTGCAGACATAGCCAATGCCCTTATGGAGAACTACCACTACAAAGAGGCGTTGCCATACCTAAGAAGTGCAAAAGCCAACATACGCAAGGACAAGGACGTCTACCTCATTCCCAAAATTAACGAAATGATCAACGAATGTAAAAGAGCCCTATGAAACAACTACTTATCATACTCACCTTTATGATGGGATGCCACTCGTCATTTGCACAGCAAGTGATGACCTCAAACCAGCTTTATCAGACCATGTTGGCTGGATTTGGGCAATACGCATACGCCCTGGATCACAACCAAGATTCCATAGAAGATGCCAAAGCCAATTTTGAGATTTACTTAAAAGTACTCCGCAACAAGGAAACCCAAAAATTGGCAGAAGAGGCTTGGGACCCATGGCAAGTGCTTTATTGGCTCTCTGGGATATATAGCAAAACCCTAGATACGAAAGAAGAAGACTTGATTGACTTTGCATTTTTCTATCATTCACAACACAACAATGAGGACAAGACCAACCTTTTCTATGTTGTCGAGCCATCTTTTCAATATCATGAGAAGTTCCGTGATTTAAATGGCTATGAGCAGACTGCCAACCGCTTAGAGTCTGTTCTTTCTGAAGGCAGAACGCAACCCTTTCTTCTTGGTATATGCAAGTATTTCAAAGCCGCAGCCTATATGGGCAGAAAAGACATAGAAAATGCCGTAAAGCTAACAGAGACAGCCTTTGAGCTGATACAGAAAGAGGAAACAGCATACAGGAAAACCAATCTTTATCAACATTACGTGAGCATTTGTGGAGATATGGTTCAAGCATGTACACTAAAGGGCAATTATGATAAAGCATGGAAGGTCATCAACCAAATAGAGGAAGGCATCAAGGATTCTTATACAGACAAGAGCAACCAGTACTTGGCATTGTTGGCCACCAAGATAGACCTAGCTTGGAAGATGGGCAAAGTAAGTCAAACGAAAGGTCTCGTAGAACAAATGGACACCCTTATTGCCCAATCAAAACTCATCGACAAGCAGTACGCAGATTTCTTGCCCAATGGGCTCAATTTCTACAAGCAGCAATTGAGCCTGAATAGTATAGCTAGTTCCACTACTCCATCTGCCCAAAATCTATATGACACCTTGCTGCAAAAGGCATCTCAAGCAGTGGCATCCAATCATTTAGAGGAAGCAAAAGTGTACTTTCAGCAAGCCCTCACTGAGTTTGAACCAACTCTCGACAATGTCAACATTCTAATGTACTATAGCCTCATTTCAGGATATACCAGCGTATTGCTTGCCAACTATGATGGTCAAGAGGCCATTTCTCTTATCGAACACGCAGATAGCGTCATCATACATCTCAACAAGCTCGATCCCTACGCAGACAGATACTTCAAGCAGTTACTTGGTACATCATATTACAATCTCAAGGAAAATATGCTTGCCAAGAAATACTTGGAAGAGGCAAAGCGTCTCTATGAGTTAGCAAATGACCATGGTTCCAACTACAATTCGTGCCTAGGCTCTTTGATTGAGGCAGAAATGGCAGCGGGTGACTTCGGTTACGCCAAGCTCTTAATCAACGAACTAGATAAAATTGTAAACGAGGCATACAAGGACGACCAACTATCAAACCAACTATACATCATGCAAGGTATCTTGGGCATGACGAACTCCATGATGGGATACAAGTATGAGGCAAAAGAGCAACTGGAGAAAGCTATCAACAATGTAATAGATATCTCTCTGCCACAAATGGTCATGTTTAGGAGACTCTTGGCGATGCTTTATATGCAAGAGCGTTCTTACGACAAAGCCTTGGAACAATTCCTAAAGAACTACGAAATGCACAATATTTACAACGAGAGGTTACTAGCTTTAAGGGGCATCATCTATTGTCTCTCAACCCAACACGATTCTCAAGTGATACCATACTTAAAGGAGTACAACCAAAATACGGTCAACAACATGGGTAAGATGTTGCAACATTCTGACAAACTCGACTTACAAAGCTATTGGGAAAACACGATGGAGGACTGCGTGGTGTTCAACAACTCTCTCCTTCAAATCTTCCCCGACAACTCAGACATGACCAAGTTGACATACAACAACACCCTATATGCCCGACTAGGTCTATCTGAAGCCACGAAGACCCCAAAGACATGGAGCGACGTGGCAAAATCATTGCAACCCAACGAGGTCGCCATTGAATTTGTTCTGATTCCAGAGGCATTTTACGAAAAGCATCAAGTTCGTTATGGCGCCCTACTCCTCCGTAACGACTATGACGCTCCCCTCTACATTGAGCTCTGCAAATCGGAAGAGATGGACTCCACCATAAGCAACCATATCATCACCGACAAGAGCTTCATCAACAAGCTATACGCTGTGAAGAACCCATTGATATACGATCTCGTATTCAAGAAACTCACCAAGTATCTCAAGCTTAAGGATCACATCTACTACTGCCCAACCAACTTGATGAACCTCGTCAACCTGGGGTATCTCGGTGATGGCAAGCAAAGGCTCTCGGAGAAGTACGACTTCCACCAAGTGTCCTCCACCGCCTTAATAGCTAGCTTGAAACTGAAGAACTTCTCCTGCAAAGGGAAAGCCGCCATCTATGGCGGTGTCAGCTATGACGAGAGCATGGACGAAATTGCGGAGGAAGCCAAGCGATACCAAATGGAGAAAAATGAAGCCAATGAGATAGAGAATGGTGAAGCCAATGAAATGATGAAGAACCTACTGGCACAAAACAAGTCGAGAGGTGCCATGAACGGTTTTCTACAGGGCAGTATGGAGGAAGCCATGTTCATTGAGAATCTCTTCAAGCAGAACGGCAAGGATGTGGACCTCTACGTGGGCAGCCAAGCCAATGAGGAATCGCTCAAGGCTTATAGTGGAAAGGCACCGCAAATCCTACATCTCAGTACCCACGGCTTCACCTTCACCACCGTCAACGACCAAAACGAGCATCGCAACATCATCGAGGACATCAATTTGATAGAAAAGAAAAAGAGCACCGCCCTGTTATACAGCGGATTGATGATGGCAGGCTCCGACCGCACTTGGAATGGAGAGAACGTGCCACAAGGAGTGGAAGACGGCATCCTCACCGCCTACGAACTGTCGCAGTTGAACCTCAAGGGCTGCGACCTCACCGTCCTCTCCGCCTGCGAGACCGGCCTGGGACACTTCGATACCACTGGCAACGAGGCAGGACTCAAGCAAGCCCTCAAGCAGGCTGGTGTCGGCTCCATCATCTTCAGTTTGTGGCAGATACCAGACGTAGCATCATCCATGCTGATGCAAAACTTCTACCAATTTATTCTACAAGGCAAACAACCAAGGGAGGCACTGCAAGAGGCACAAGCCAAGGTGGCAAAGGAATTTCCTGAGCCATACTACTGGGCAGGCTTCTCCATCATCGACTAAAAGATACAAGAAACTTTCAAGACACAAAGACATGAAAACGATCAGATACATCCTGATGCTCCTGATGCTGACTGTCACATCGGGCATCCAAGCACAGCTATACCACGACAACCTCCTGGAGAACGTGAAAGGCAAGGTGAAGTACATCGTGTATTCCAGAAACAGCAAAAGCGAGGTGGTCAACTTCTCGCAAGATGGCAAGATACAGAGGAGCGACATCATCAACCCCACCTACAACAAGTATGGCTACATGACCCGATGCCAAAACCTGCTCTACGGAACCTACTGCGACAAGACCTATGAGTACAAGAACGGAAAACTCATCAAGGAATGTATCAAGACCGGGGATGGGACAGCCATCACGGAGTACATCTACAATGACGACGGAACCGTGCGTGACGAGGTACACACTATCACCGTCAACGGTCTCAGCAAATCCTTCACCCTTTCAGCCCAGTACAAGGATTTTGACCAACAAGGCAATTGGACGAGGCGCATCATCAGTTGCAACAACAAGACCTTCGCCGATTCCCGCGTCATCCTCTATTGGGAATAATCGCAAATATACAATGAAGATTTTTTATTCATTTGCTGTGGAGAATGATAGAAATCCCTGTTGCAAAAGCTCTATAGTTAAAAACAAAAGAAATTATGAAACAGAACAATTACACACCACATCCTATCGACACGAAGAATGTGGCATTGCCAGAAGAACTGAGTGCTTTAGCAGAGAACATCGCTAAGAATGTGCATGAGGTATGGTCGGCAGGACGTATGAAAGATGGTTGGACGTATGGAGAGGAGCGCAACGATACAGAGAAGAAACATCCATGCCTTGTACCTTATGAAGAACTAAGTGAGGAGGAAAAGGAATACGACCGCAATACGTCTGTTGAAACGATTAAACTCATTTTGAAATTAGGGTTCAAGATTACAAGATACTGACGTTGATAAGGCTATTACGACAAAAGCGAGATTTGGGAATAACGAGAACCAAGTCTCGTTTTTTTTATATTGCTGTCCGGTAAAACTCCAAAGAGCATAAAAATCCTCCCCGAAGCCCCGTAAAATAGGACTTTTGGGGTTGTTTTTTCAAAAGTAAGCCCTCCTAATCGAAAAGACTTGGTTCTGGTGGCGCTTTTTGTATCTTCTTTGCAAGGAAATCAGTCCAAGTTTTTTCGGGATTTTCCATGAATGCGATAAAGTCAACGTAGTACATGAGCATGAGTCGTACCATGGTAACAACTTGCGAGAATGCACAATGTCTCTTGATGCTTCTTGACAAAACTGTTATCAGCAGATTCGCAATCAGGACCACCCATGTCTGTATCTGTATGGCATTGACGCTGTCCCCATAGAAGAAATGGAGCGGGAAGTTCTGTTTCAGCTGTTTGTACAACGACTCGATAGCCCATCTTAGGCGGTAGATTTCAGCGATGTCCTCAACCGTGAACTCAAAGTTGTTGGTCAATAGCACAACTGGTTTCTTGGTCTCGTAAAATATCTCCACCCTTCGTGCCTCGTGGATAAGTTCCCCTCTTGTAAAACGCACTTTCTGATCAATGTGCGTTACGAGTCCCTCTGCATTGACATACGTAACGGATTCAAGTACCTCATACTTAAGGTTTTTCTTCATTTTGGTCACATAGCAAACGCCCTCTTCTGTAAGGCGTTGGAATTGTGCGATATCGACATATCCACGATCCATCGCCAAAGTGGAGTCTTTGGGCAGATGCACCTCTTTGAGCAGGTAATGGTCGTGTTTCGCGGCAGAGGTGAGCTGCACCACCATCGGCACGCCGACATGGTACTTCATTA
>ULUS01031528.1_pt1 | contig 17313 bp, 11 predicted proteins | sample 1958761 | NCBI WGS metagenome assembly ULUS01 (sample SAMEA4835767, study PRJEB28245) | human gut metagenome | biome: gut microbiome; material: fecal sample | place: Denmark | collected 2008
TGAATTTTAATAACCATGCGATTTTATCGCATCAGTACTAATGACAAATTATAAAATAAGAGCGTAATGCTTTTGTACGTTTAGTCCCGAATCTGGAAAATTCACACATACTAAACAACGGCAAAAGACAGGACGCCCGCACCCTTAGGTGTGGGCTTGACTGCATTTCCGTTTAGTGGGTATTTCCAGAACCCGGGACTAAGAAAAGCGGCCAACTCCACGCCTTTTTTATTTTTGTCCGCAAATCTCAAGCACAACTACTATTATGAACCTCTGAGGAGTTGCAGAGCACCTAAACAAAAAGTTATATGAGAATTTTATTATCAAGAAGACTATTAGCAACAATCGTTGCACTCTGTTTCATATATGTGGCACAGGCAGGATGGACGCCAAGCAGACCCAAAATTGACGGAATATGGTATTATTTCAACACGAGCAAATGCACGGCAGAAGTAGCTTGGCCCAACAGCGAGTACAAATCAGACTACTATAAAGGCGACATTGTTGTTCCGAGTACAGTTACCTATAATGATGTGGAATACACTGTTACGGCCTTCTTTAACAGCCCTTTCAGAGGGCAAACGGAATTGACATCCATTACGATACCAAGTACAGTCACATCCATAGGAGACTTTGGGGGTTGTAGCAAATTGACCAAGATTGTCATTCCAAACAGTGTAACAGAATTTGATAACTTTAACGACTGCACGGCTTTGAAAGAAATCACATTGCCGGAAGGCCTTACCAACTTAGATGCAAGTTTTAGGAATTGCACAAGTTTGGAAACGATAACCATACCCAAAAGTGTAGAAACTGTCAGCAGGCAAAGAATGTTCGAGGGTTGTACATCTCTGAAATCCATCATTATAAAAGGAAAATGTACGATAGGAGGTTGGACATTTTGGGATTGTAACGCGGATTATGTAAAATTTGAAGAGCCTGCAATATTCGACAAGGAGGCATTCAAAGAGAGCAATATCAACGTCGTCTACTGCCAACCCGAAGATAAGGAAGAAGTTTCAGCAATAAGAATGGGTAATGTTTGCGCTATAAATTGTCCATATTATATTGATGTCAACAGCATTGTAAGCAAGCCACGTTCCGTATCGTTCAAACTTGCCCGCAGCTTGTATTCAGACGACCTGACCTCACTTACAAAGGTAACCGTAATGGGAGAAACTTGCCTCCAAAGAGCAGACGGCTCATATATATACAAAGGATTAAAGCCACAGGAGGGTACGCCTGTACATCTTACGGTCAACCAAAACGGAAAAACAGAAATGTTCTGGACACAAAACATCTATGCTTCAGACCACGAATGGGAAACTAAACCATACGGAAATACGAACACAACCATTCAACAGATGGTAAAAGTAACCGGTGACGACAATTACGAAGTGGAAGAGTGTGGATTGTATTACAATAAAAATTTCTACCCTGCAATCATGCGCAACACATGGGATGGAATGAGACCCGTGGCACTGGTAGACAATCTCGAACCTGGAAAAAGATACAGCTTCAACTGCTACGTAAAATATACTGACGGAGTAACCTTCCTGGGAAAAGAAGTACAAGAAACACCTAACATACCCAACATCTTCATAAAGCAAATCTCAGTAGGACCGACTAGCATCAAACTTAAAGGTGTTGTCTATCTTGACGACGCACACATTATTCGCCGAGGTTTTGTAGTCGATGGATATGGTTCAGACAAAGACAGCATATATCTGATACGTAACGATTTTGAACCGGGAAAAACTTATGCTATAAGCTATGATGTCGACCTGAAAGAGAGCTTGAAAACATTCTCTTCTTCAACAAAAATTACGACCCCTTCCGTCACGCTTGAGACCCTGCAAGCAAAACCAACAAGCGAAACTTCTGTCATTTTATCCGCCAAGACCAATTTGGAAACCACTGTCGCCAATGCCGGGTTTGAGTGGCGACGTTATGACGCCCCAGAAGAGTTGCCCAGCACGAAAGTGGCATGTGCGGTAATAGACAACCAGTTGATGGGTACCTTGCGAAAACTCAAATCTGAAATATACTACAAATACAGACCTTATTACACCACAACATCCGGTAAAAGCTACTACGGTGATTGGGTGGCATTCATACCTGGTGATGCCTCTACCTATTTTGAACCCGTAACGCGCACTTATGCCGTGGCTGAAATAACTGAAAGTACAGCCCAGGTCTGTGGTGCAGTAGTAGCAGGAACAGACGACATCATTGAACAAGGGTTTGAATATTGGAAAACCACGGAAGTACAGACACGTGCAGCCAGCGGCGATGTGAAAAAAGTCAAGGCCAACGGACAAATGATGACCGCTACACTGACAGATTTGGAACCAGGCACTGCCTACTCTTATAGAGTCTATGCCAAAACAAGCAACGGTGTTACATACGGAGACGAACAAAACTTCACCACAGGCGGAACGCCTACCGGTATTGTCCAAACTACAAGTGCTGCCAATGAAGAGATTGCCATCAAAGGACAACTAAATGCCAGGATATTCGTCAAGGCAAACACAGGAACAAGCCCTATAGTATGGGAAATCATCGGAATGAACGGACAGACCATAGACTGCGGTAGGACAACAAGCAGAGGAAACTGGACGGAAATTAACCACAAACCGCTCAGTCCAAGCATCTACCTGTTACGTATAACCGCGAACCAAGAGACCAAGACTTATAAACAAGCAGTCAGATAAGAATCAAAAAAAAAAACAAAGGGACGGGATGATAATCCTGTCCCTTTATGTGTAAGTAAGAAGGAGAAAGGCCGAAATTACTGCTACCTGACATGTTCAACATTTGCTACACACGCGGCATAGAAGACACAAAAAGACAGATGCGCAGGCATGAAATGTTGCTACCCGGACAATAAATCCCACTGAAAAACAGACTACATTCAAAATAAAAGACGTAACTTTGCACTTGAAATTAACAATACGTATTAAGACATGTCATTAAAATGTGGTATAGTAGGACTGCCCAATGTGGGCAAGTCTACTCTTTTCAACTGCCTGTCAAGTGCCAAGGCACAGGCTGCCAATTTCCCCTTTTGTACTATTGAGCCTAACGTGGGCGTGATTACCGTGCCCGACGAGCGGCTCACCAAGCTTGCCGAAATCGTGCATCCGGGCCGCATTGTGCCCGCCACATGCGAGATTGTAGACATCGCCGGACTGGTAAAAGGCGCCAGCAAGGGCGAGGGACTGGGCAACAAGTTCCTGGGAAACATTCGTGAAACAGACGCCATCATCCACGTGCTGCGCTGCTTCGACGACGACAATATCACCCACGTAGACGGCACCATTGACCCTATACGCGACAAGGAAATCATTGACACCGAGCTGCAACTCAAAGACCTTGAGACTATTGAAGGCAAACTCGTGAAAGAACAGAAGATGGCCTGCGCCGGCGACAAGGATGCCAAGGTGCAGGTGGCAGTGATGGAAGCCTACAAGGAAGTGCTCGAACAAGGCAAGAACGCACGCGCCGTGCAGTTTGACAGCAAGGAGGAACAAAAGGCCGCACGCGACCTTTTCCTGCTCACCGCCAAGCCCGTGCTCTACGTGTGCAACGTGGACGAAGCCAGCGCCAAGACCGGCAACCAATATTCCAAGAAGGTAGAAGAAGTGGCAGCCGCCGAAGGTGCGGAAGTGCTCACCATAGCCGCCAAGACCGAGGAAGACATTGCCTCGCTCGAAACCTACGAGGACAAGCAGATGTTCCTCGACGAACTGGGACTTGAAGAGAGCGGTGTGAACAGACTCATCAAGAAAGCCTACTCTCTGCTCAACCTCGAGACCTTCATCACCGCAGGCGAAATGGAAGTGAAGGCATGGACCTACCACAAGGGCTGGAAGGCTCCCCAATGTGCCGGCGTGATACACACCGACTTCGAGAAAGGATTCATCCGCGCCGAAGTCATCAAGTATGACGACTACATCAAGTACGGCTCCGAGGCTGCCGTCCGCGAAGCCGGCAAGCTCGGCATTGAAGGCAAAGACTACGTGGTGCAGGACGGCGACATCATGCACTTCCGCTTCAACGTGTAAAACACCCATACTCATGAACAACTTACTCTACGTGCTCTGGAACCCAAGTCCGGACATGATGCACATAGGCCCGCTAACCCTGCACTGGTATTCCATGTGCTGGCTGGTGGGCCTGTTGGGCGCCTATCTGCTGATGAAGCGCCTCTACAAGGAACAGTACATCAAGGACGAACTCTTCGACCCGCTCTTCCTCTACTGCTTTGTGGGCATCCTCATCGGTGCCCGCCTGGGCCACTGTCTGTTCTACCAGCCCGACTACTTTCTGAGTTCGGGCAAGCACATCGTGGAGATGCTCCTGCCCATCCATTTCATGGAAGACGGAGGATGGCGCTTCACGGGCTACGAAGGACTCGCCAGCCATGGCGGCACACTGGGTCTGATGATTGCCCTCTGGCTCTATTGCCGCAAGACGAAACTCGGCATCTGGCACGTGCTCGACGACATTGCCATCGTCACCCCCATCACAGCCTGCTTTATCCGGTTGGGTAACCTGATGAACAGCGAAATCATAGGCAAGGTGACCGACGTGCCCTGGGCTTTCATCTTCGAGAAGGTGGACACAGCGCCACGCCATCCCGGACAACTCTACGAGGCCCTCGCCTATGCCCTGCTCCTTGTCATCGGCTATGCCGTTTATCGCAAGCACCCCGAAAAGGTGGGCTCAGGTTTCTATTTCGGCCTCTGCCTCACCTACATCTTCACAGCCCGCTTCTTCATTGAGTTCACCAAGGACATACAGGTGGCCTTCGAAGCCTCGCTCCCACTCGACATGGGACAACTGCTCAGCCTGCCATTCATTGCCTTGGGCATAGCCTGCATGGCAGGCGGAAAATGGATGAGACGAACAGGTACGAAATAACAAAACCAAACACTATCACAATGGCCAAGAAAGAGAATGAGCTCACCCCGATGATGAAGCAGTTTTTCGACCTCAAGGCGAAACACCCTGATGCCATACTGCTCTTCCGTTGCGGCGACTTCTACGAAACCTATTGCGAGGATGCCGTCACGGCGTCACGCGTGCTCGGTATCACCCTCACACGCCGCTCCAACGGAGGCAGCGGCACCAAGGCGGCTGCCGAGATGGCCGGTTTCCCCTATCATGCCCTCGACACTTATCTGCCCAAACTGATACGTGCCGGCATGCGTGTGGCCATCTGCGACCAGCTGGAAGACCCCAAACTCACCAAGAAACTGGTCAAGCGCGGCATCACCGAACTCGTTACGCCCGGCGTGGCGATGAACGACAACGTGCTCAACTACAAGGAGAACAACTTCCTGGCAGCCGTACATTTCGGCAAGAACGTGTGCGGCGTGGCATTCCTCGACATCTCCACCGGAGAGTTCCTTACCGGTGAGGGCAACACGGACTACGTGGAAAAGCTCCTGGGCAACTTTGCGCCCAAGGAGGTGCTCTACGACAAGACCTGCCGCCAGGAGTTCGAGCAGTGCTTCGGCTCGCGCTACTGCACCTTCCAGCTTGACGACTGGGTATTCACAGAGCAGACTGCCAACCAAAAACTGCTCAAGCACTTCGGCACCAAGTCGCTCAAAGGCTTCGGCGTGGACCATCTCCACTGCGGCATCATTGCCGCCGGAGCCATCATGCAATATCTGGAACTCACCCAGCACACCCACATTGGCCACATCACGTCGCTCTCGCGCATTGAGCAGGAGCGCTACGTGCGCCTCGACAAGTTCACCATCCGCTCACTCGAACTCCTGCAGCCCATGCAGGAAGACGGCTCTTCCCTGCTCAATGTTATCGACCGCACGGTGACGCCTATGGGCGGACGCATGCTCAAGCGATGGGTGGTGTTTCCACTGAAAAGCGAGAAGCCCATCAACGACAGACTCGACGTAGTGGATTATTTCTTCCGCGAACCCGAATTCCGACAGTGCATTGACGACCAGTTTCACCGCATTGGCGATCTGGAGCGCATCATCTCCAAGGTGGCGGTAGGCCGCGTGTCGCCCCGTGAAATAGTGCAACTCAAGGTGGCGCTGCAAGCCATTGCTCCCATCAAGACAGCCTGTCTCTATGCCGACAACCCCACCCTCAAGCGCATCGGAGAGCAAATGAATCTCTGCGAAAGTCTGCGCGACCGCATTGAGAAGGAAATCAAGCCAGACCCGCCACAGGTGGTCAACAAGGGCGGTGTGATAGCCAACGGCGTGAACGCAGAACTCGACGAACTGCGCAACATAGCCTATAGCGGCAAGGACTACCTCATGAAAATACAGGAGCGCGAAACCGAACAGACCGGCATCGCATCGCTCAAGATAGGCTACAACAACGTGTTCGGCTATTACCTCGAGGTGCGCAACACCTACAAGGACAAGGTGCCTGCCGACTGGGTGCGCAAGCAGACCCTGGCTCAAGCCGAACGCTACATCACCCAGGAGCTAAAGGAATACGAAGAAAAGATTCTCGGCGCCGAGGAGAAAATACTCTCGCTCGAGGCACGGCTCTTCAACGACCTGGTGACAGCCACCCAAGACTTCATTCCACAAATACAGATCGATGCCAACATGATAGCCCATCTCGATTGCCTGCTCGGTTTTGCCAAGACAGCCGAAGAGTGCCACTATGTGAGGCCGGTCATCGATTCATCCACTGTTCTCGACATCAAGCAAGGCCGGCATCCCGTCATAGAGACACAACTGCCCTTGGGCGAACGCTATGTGCCCAACGACATCTATCTCGACACCGAGAAACAACAGATAATGGTCATCACCGGACCCAATATGGCAGGAAAGTCCGCCCTGCTGCGTCAAACGGCGCTCATAGTACTGTTGTCCCAGATAGGATGTTTCGTGCCGGCAGAGAGCGCGAGAATAGGCCTGGTGGACAAAATATTCACCCGAGTGGGTGCGTCGGACAATATATCGCTTGGCGAAAGCACGTTCATGGTGGAAATGACCGAGGCAGCCAACATCTTGAACAACGTGTCGGAACGCAGCCTGGTACTGTTCGACGAACTGGGACGAGGCACAAGCACCTACGACGGCATATCCATTGCCTGGGCCATCGTGGAATATCTGCACGAACACAAGCGTGCACGGGCCCGCACGCTCTTTGCCACGCACTACCACGAACTCAACGAGATGGAGAAACTCTTCGACCGCATCAAGAACTACAACGTGAGCGTGAAGGAGGTAGACGGCAAGGTGATATTCCTGCGCAAGCTGACGCGTGGCGGCAGCGAACACTCGTTCGGCATCCACGTGGCACAGATAGCCGGCATGCCGCAAAGCATCGTGAAGCGTGCCAACGTCATACTCAAACAGTTGGAGGCCGACAATGCCTCAGTCGGCGCAGCCGGCAAGCCTTCTACAGAAAAGATAAGCAAAGGCAGCGCAGGCATGCAACTGAGTTTTTACCAACTCGACGACCCGGTACTCTCGCAGGTACGCGACGAGATTCTCAACCTCGACATCAACAACCTCACCCCTGTGGAGGCTCTGAACAAACTCAACGAAATCAAGAAGATTGTAACCGGAAAATAACTTCTTCCATCCTGATGCAAGAGTATAGCCACAGTAACGGCTTACTCATGCATCGTTAATGGCACACTAACGCATCGTTAACGGCACTCTAAGACAACGTAAACAGCACACAAACGGCTAATACAAGGCCCCGGAAGCATAGATGGACCAAACCGATCAACTCGATTCATGCACCACATTTCCGTCAGTCCAAGCCATTGCGTGTGGCAGGAAACAGGCCATCATGACATGTGAAAACAAGCGGGAAAAGAAATTAAAGGCAGAAGAGGTTTCACTACGCCAGCCTGACGTAACGAAACCTCTTCTGCCTTTATTACATAGCCAATGGGTAATTACTGTTGCATGTCGTGCAACTTCTTGTAGTAGCCGTCACGCGAAATGAGTTCATCGTGAGTGCCTTTTTCCACAATTTTCCCCTCGTGAATGACATAGATTTCGTCTGCACTTTTGATGGTAGACAACCGATGGGCAATGGCCACCGTGGTGCGCGTCTTCATCAGCCGCTCAAGTGCATCCTGCACCAGCCGCTCACTCTCGGTGTCGAGAGCCGAAGTAGCCTCATCAAGGATAAGGATGGGAGGATTCTTCAAGATGGCCCGTGCTATGCTCACACGTTGCCGCTGACCACCCGACAACCGCCCGCCACGGTCTCCGATGTTCGTCTGATAGCCCTGCTCGCTCTCCATAATGAAGTCGTGGGCATTGGCTATTCTGGCGGCCTCTTCCACCTGCTCCTGCGTAGCGTTCTCCACGCCGAATGAAATGTTGTTGAAGAAGGTGTCATTAAAGAGGATTGCCTCCTGATTGACATTGCCTATAAGTTGGCGCAAGTCATGAATGCCCAGGTCTTTCACGTTGATGCCGTCAATGAGCACTTCTCCCTCCTGAACATCATAGTAGCGCGGGATAAGGTCGACAAGTGTCGACTTGCCGCCGCCACTCTGTCCCACAAGAGCTATGGTCTTGCCTTTGGGAATGACGAGGTTGATGTCGCGGAGCACCCAACGCTGGTCGTATTTGAAGGAAACATGGCGGAACTCAATCTGATGGTCGAATGAGCTGATGTGCTTGGGATGCTCCGGCTCCTTGATGTTGGACTCTGCCAGCAAAATCTTGTCGACACGCTCCATGGAGGCAAGACCCTTGGGAATGTTGTAGCCTGCCTTGGAAAAGTCTTTCAGAGGATTGATGATGCTGTAGAGGATGACCAGATAATAGATGAAGGTAGGCCCGGAGATAACTTGCTGGTTGAGGACAAGTATGCCTCCGAACCACAACACGATGATAATCATCACCGTGCCCAGGAACTCACTCATGGGATGTGCCAACTGCTGGCGGGTGTTTACCTTGAGCAACTGGTTTCGGTAATCATTGTTTATCTTGTCGAAACGTTTGTTCATCTTCTCTTCCGCGCAGAAAGCCTTGATGATGCGCAGACCGCCAAGTGTTTCCTCCACCTGGCTCATCGTATCGCTCCACAATGCCTGAGCGTCTTTGGATTGCTGCTTGAGTTTGCGGCCAACGATTCCCATCATCCACCCCATGATGGGCACGAATATCATGGTGAAAAGCGTGAGTTGCCAACTAATGCAAAGCAAGGTGACGAAATAGGAAATGATGAGAATGGGGTTCTTGAAAAGCATGTCGAGAGAACTCATGATGGAACTCTCTATTTCGCCCACATCACCCGTCATTCTGGCTATGATGTCACCCTTGCGCTCTTCAGAGAAGAAGCCCAGGGGCAATGATGTAATCTTGGCATAGAGTTGATTGCGAATGTCGCGCACAATGCCTGTACGCATCGGAATGACCGTGGCGGAAGACAGAAAATACATGCCCGTCTTGAGGAAAGTGGTTGTCGCCAGGAACAAGCCGATGAGCAACAACGTAGTGGTGGCACCCGCAGACGATATAAGCTGGTTGACATAATAGTCCACATTGTTGCTCAGCACGACCTTAGCATTGTCCCAGTCCCATGCCATAAGCTGCGTCACAGGAGCCGCAGACTCTGTCTTGAACAGAATCTGGAGAATAGGGATAATGGCTGCAAACGAGAAGATGTTCAGCAGAGCCGACAGGATATTGAACAACACGGTAAGTGCCAGATACTTCTTGTAGGGTGGCACGAACCTCTTCAGTATATACAGAAATTCTTTCATTTAATCAATGGCTTCTCCTAAAAGTGTTGCACTTGTGCTGCCTGTTATATGCACCATGACACGCTCGCCGATGTGATGGTTGCCCTTGTCAAACACCACCATCTTGTTCTGCTCAGTCCTACCGCAAAGTTGTTCACGGCTGCGCTTGCTGAAATTTTCCACCAGCACCTCGAAATCCTTGCCTTCATCGCGCTTGTTGGCTTCGGCAGAGAGTTGGGTCTGAAGAGCTATCATCTCATTGAGACGGCGAATCTTCACTTCCTCAGACACGTCATCGGGAAGATGCTTGGACGCATAAGTGCCCGGGCGCTCGGAGTATTTGAACATAAAGGCTGAATCATAGCCCACCTCACGCATCAGCGAGAGCGACATTTGGTGGTCTTCCTCGGTTTCGCTGTGATAGCCCACGAATATATCGGTGGATATGGCTGCATCGGGCACAATGCGGCGGATGGCATTGACACGGTCCATATACCATTCGCGGGTATATTTACGGTTCATCAGTTTCAGGATGCGGTTGCTTCCGCTCTGAACAGGAAGATGGATGTGCTTGCATACGTTGGGCACGTCTGCAATCACGTGCAAGGTGTCATCGCTCATGTCTTTCGGATGACTTGTGGTGAAACGCACGCGCATCTCGGGCACCGCTTCGGCTACGATGCGGAGCAACTGCGGGAAGATGATAGGGTCTCCCCCAGCCTCAGGCACAAATTTATAGGAGTTCACGTTCTGTCCCAGCAAGGTCACCTCTTTATAGCCGCGGTCTCTCAAGTCACGCACTTCGCGGAGTATGCTTTCCACATCGCGCGAGCGCTCACGTCCTCTTGTATAGGGAACGATGCAGTAGTGGCAGAAATTGTTGCATCCGCGCATGATGCTCACAAAACCTCCGATGTGGTTACCGCCAATGCGTCGTGGCACTATGTCGCGATAAGTCTCGGTGGTCGACAGCTCTATGTTCATGGCCTTCTGTCCCATCTCCACCTGTGCCACGAGGTCGGGCAGGTTGAGATAAGAGTCTGGACCCGCCACAAGGTCAGCGTGATGGTTGTCTATCAAATCCTGCTTCACGCGCTCTGCCATACAGCCAAGCACGCCCAGAATGAGCCTGCGCTTGTCCTTGTGGGCTTTGGCCGACAGGGTGTCGAGTCTGTTGTATATCTTGTTCTCCGCATTTTCGCGCACCGAGCAAGTATTCAGGAATATGGCATCAGCCTCCTCCTCGTTGTCACAAAGTTCGTAGTCGGCCATCTGCATGACAGAAGCGACCACCTCACTGTCTGCCACATTCATCTGGCAGCCGTATGTTTCTATAAAGAGTTTCTTCATCAATAAAGAATTATTATTTATTTAAGTGTGCAAAGTTAATGTAAAAAACCGAGTATGCGAAGAGAATAAAAGTTTATTTCTTCACCCTATCTGGCGTGTTTCATCCCTTTTGAAAAGTAGAGAAGAACCCAATAGAGAGCAACAGCACTCAGGAAACCGGCGATAGCGTCAATGGCATAGTGGGCCTGAATATAGACCGTAGCCATGCACAAGAATACATAGAAAGGCAACATGCCGAAAAACAGCCGACGGCTCTTGCTGTGCCATGCCAGCAGCATCAGCACCGTGCTCACGCCTACATGACTGCTGGGGAAAGCAGCGGTGGGACGTTCACCGGCATTCTTGGCACTTTCCACCAAATCATAGAAAAAGCCGTCCGTATAGCCTGGAGCAGGAAGACAGTCGGTGTTGTAATTGAAATAGTCGTGGATGTTGGGGAACACGCCATGGGTTATATCGTGCAAACCCACAGCCTTGTAATAGAAAGTAGGCCCTGCAACAGGCACAAAGACAAAGACTACATAATAGACGAAAAACGAGGCAAGCACAATAAACGATGCCCGCTCAAACTCTTCGTAACGCCGAAAGAAATAGAAGAGCACAACCAACACTATCATAGGATAATAGGCTGCATAGCCCATGTCCATCAGTTCGCTGATAATATGACTCGGGAACTTCTGGCTGAAGAGCAATGCGGGCTGACAGCCAAACAACTGCTGCTCAAAAGAAGCAAAGAGGTGATCCAGGTTGGTAAACATGCGGTTGAGTTCATAGGTGTCTGGATACCACCATGAGAGTAGCGCCATCTGGGCCACCACCCTGACAAGACGGGTAAACCGGCAAGGCACCAGCCTGTAGACAATCCATAGAGCCACAGTCATGGCTCCTATGCGGACACGTCCCCACACCATGGATTCCGGGTTCTGCACTTTGGTGTAGGCAAAAAGGATGACCAGGAGCGTGAGCACCATATAGCCCAATACCACCCATTCAAGGGCAAACAGTCCCTTGTGTGGCGTTTTCTCTATCTTAAACAGTTTTACGAGATAATTCATTCTTTTGTATTACTTGGATTAAGCCTATAGCCAACCTTCTTGCTTATACCAGGCAATGGTTTCCTTGACGCCCCGTTCCAGACTGTACTGCGGCTTATAGCCCAATTCTTTCCGAGCCGGTTCTATGTCACACCGCCAATTTCGTTGGCAAAGGATATTGTATTTGTCGTTGTTGAGAGCCGAAATCTTCCCGGTCAGACGCGCCACATATTCACCACATGTGGTCACCACCCTCAGCAGCCACAAAGGAGCCTTGAGGCGGAGAAGAAACGGATGGTCCAATTCTCTCTGTATAAGGTCGCTAAAGGTGCGCGACTGATATACCTCACCGTCACTGAGAAAGTATTTCCTTCCACTCTTTCCATGGTCAATGGCCAAGAACACGGCCTGTACCACGTCTTTCACATAGACAAAAGTGATGTCTTGGCGGCGGTAGCCTACAGAGAAATCCACATGCTGCTTGATACTCTTGGCCATGAGGAAGTAGTCTTTCTCCCTGGGACCGTATACTCCCGTGGGACGCAGTATGACATAAGGGAAATCCTGCAATGCATCGAGAAACTTCTCTGCCTTCAGTTTGCTGCGGCCATAGGCCGTGTTGGGACGAGGCACATCGTTTTCGGTAATGTCCTGATAAGGTTGCTGCTCGCGGATAGCTCCGTAAACACTCAGTGAACTGAGATAGACGAACATGCGCAACGGCTGGTGTGTGTGAATCAGTGCCCACACCAGGTTCTCCGTGCCTCGGGTGTTGATTCGTTCAAAGTCGGTGGCATGCAGGCACTTTGTGATTCCTGCCGCATGTACCACATAGTCAAATTGATGGTCTTTCAGCTGGTCACAGAGCGTGTCGTATGATGAGAGGTTGAGTTCTATGAAATGAATGCGGCCGTCGTTGAGATAACGTCTGGAACTGGTACTCCTCACGGCAGCCCACACTTCAAGACCTCTTTGCAGGGCTTCCTCAACAATAAAGCTGCCGATAAAGCCACTGGCTCCTGTAATGAGTATGTTCATGATCTGTCTAATTATTTTTTTCGGGAGCCTGGTAGTGTCCGTCTATCTTCACGGGTTCCACATGCAGGCCAATATGTGTCTGTTCGCCGAACCTGGCCTTGAGTTTGCGCTCAATGCTGGTGGCATGCTGATGGGCCGTGTAAAGCGTAGTTTCGCCAGGTATTCTCACATGCATCTCAATGGCTATGCCATTTCCGATGCGCCGGGTCTGAAGATGGTGGACCTCGCTCACGCTCTCCTCGCTCTCCGCAATATGCTTGATTTCCTCTTCCATGTCAGGTGAAAGACTCTTCTCCAACAATTCACCAAGAGCGTTGCTGATAAGTCCATAGGCAGTCTTCACGATGAAAAAGCTGACCACAACGGCTGCAATGGGGTCAAGCACGCTAAATTGGCTGCCCAAGAGTATGGCTCCTCCGATGCCTACAGCCGTGCCGATGGAGGAGAGAGCGTCACTGCGATGATGCCACGCATTGGCAACAACAGCCTCTGAATTCACTTGTCGGCCAACTCTCACGGTAAACTGAAATGCCCACTTTTTGAGTGCGATGCTGACCAAGGCTGCCACAAAAGCTATCACTCCCGGCTGTGGAAGCACTTCCCCTCTAAAGGCATGATATATTTTCACTACTCCAGAATAGGCTAACATGACACCGACCAAAAGCAGAGCCAAACCAATTATCACAGAGGCGAGCGTCTCGAACTTGCCGTGCCCATAGTCATAGTCTTCATCTTGAGGCTTGCTGCCAAGCTTGACAAGAACCAACACAACTATATCTGACGCAAAATCCGACAACGAGTGCACGGCATCCGCAATCATTGCGGCAGAACCGCCAAGAATACCTGCCACAAACTTGAAGACAAGCAACACAACGTTTACCAATCCACCCATGAATGTGACACGGTAAATTTTTCTCTCACGTTTTGCAATTTCCATATTTACAAGACTGTTAGAAACTTAGAAAGTGCAAAGGTAACCGATTTTAAAGACAACGCAAAATAAAACGACTTATCTTTAGCCTTTTAGCCGTCTGTAACTAAAAAATAAAGCCTTTCTTTTGTCAATATCAATTTTATTTCGTTAATTTGCACACAAACAACATTAATATCCAAGACTATGGGAAAAGGAAAAAAAGGCGGTAAAAGGATGACGAAGAAGCAGCTTGCGCCAAAGCTGGAGAGCTTCTTCCAGTCGAGACCCGACGAAACAATTAGCTTCAAGCAGATATTCAAGTCCCTTAACCTGAACACGCATCCATTGAAAATGCTCGCCATTGACATCATGGACGACATGGCTTTTGATGACTTTCTGGTCAAGGTAAGCGACAACTCATACAAACTCAATACTAAAGGTCAGGTGCAGGAAGGTACCTTCGTGCGGAAAGCCAACGGCAAAAACTCATTCATTCCCGAGGGAGGCGGTGAACCAATCTTTGTGGCTGAACGCAACTCCATGTTTGCCCTCAATGGCGACAAAGTAAAAGTCACCATGATGGCCCGTCGCCGCAACCACATCAAGGAGGCTATGGTCGTGGAAATCATTTCCCATGCCAAGGATACTTTCGTGGGCAAACTGAAAGTGAACAAGGACATTGCTTTTCTTGTTCCAGAAGGCAATCTCTATGTAAGCGACATTTTCATACCCAAGAGCAAACTCAAAGGTGGCAAGACCAACGACAAGGCTGTAGTCAAGATTACCCAATGGCCTACCAAAGACTCAAAGAACATTGTCGGAGAAGTGGTTGACGTGCTTGGACAGATGGGTGACAACGATGTGGAGATGAACGCCATCCTTGCCCAATATGGACTGCCTTACAAGTATCCACAGAAAGTGGAAGAAGCTGCCAACAAGATAACCGGTGAAATCACCGAACAAGACTACAAGGAGCGCGAAGACTTCCGCAATGTCTGCACAATGACCATCGACCCGCACGATGCCAAGGATTTTGACGATGCACTTTCTATCCGCAAGCTCGACAATGGATTGTGGGAAGTAGGCGTACATATTGCCGACGTTTCCCACTATGTCACGGAAGGTTCCATCATTGACAAGGAAGCCGTGAAACGAGCCACGAGCATCTATCTCGTAGACCGCACTATACCCATGCTGCCAGAACACCTGTGCAATTTCGTGTGCTCCTTACGCCCTGACGAAGAGAAGCTGGCCTATAGCGTCATCTTTGACCTTGACGAGGACGCCGAGATTAGAAGTTGGCGACTCGTGCATACGGTTATCAAGTCTAACAGACGCTTCTGTTATGAAGAGGTGCAGAAAATACTGGAAGACAATGGAGTAATCGACAGCACTGGACAGCCTGCTCCACCAGCACCCAAAGGTGGCTATCAAGGAGAACTGGCTACAGAACTTGTCACTCTCGACAGACTGGCCAAGAAGCTGCGCGAGAAGAGATTCAAAAACGGCTCGGTGAAATTCGACCGTGAAGAGCTTCACTTTGACATAGACGAGAAAGGACATCCTACACGTTGCTACTACAAGAAATCAAAGGATGCCAACAAGTTGGTAGAGGAGTTCATGCTACTCGCCAACAAGACGGTGGCTGAGAGTGTGGGCAAAGTTAAAAAAGGACAAAAGCCCAAGACCTTGCCCTATCGTATACACGACGCACCCGACCCACAGAAACTGGAAACACTCCGGCAGTTCATCGTGAAGTTCGGATACAAGATGAAGTCTACCAATACGAAGGGAGAAAGCGCTCGTGCTCTGAACAAGCTGATGGATCAATGTGCCGGCAAGCGGGAACAAAACCTGATAGAACTGGTAGCCTTGCGCGCCATGATGAAGGCAAAATACAGCGTGCACAACATCGGACACTACGGCCTGGCCTTCGAGTACTACACTCATTTCACCAGTCCTATCCGCCGTTATCCCGACACTATGGTACATCGTCTGCTCACCAAATACCAGCAAGGCGGACGTTCAGCCAACAAGGAACACTACGAGGAACTGTGTGAACACTCCAGCGAGATGGAACAGATTGCCCAAAATGCAGAACGCGACTCCATCAAATATAAGATGGTAGAATTCATGGGTGACAAACTTGGCGAGACCTACGATGCACACATCAGCGGCATCACATCGTTCGGCATCTATGCTGAGATTGACGAGAACCACTGTGAAGGAATGATTCCCATGCGCGACCTGGACGACGACTATTACGATTTCGACGAACGCAACTATTGTCTTGTAGGGCGACGTCACCATCACAAGTACCAGTTGGGCGACGCTATCAGGATTAAGGTGGCACGCGCCAATATTGAGAAACGCCAGCTTGACTTCACCATTGCTGACGACAAATAAATGAAGCCTATATTTTTCAACCATAAAGAAGAACTTTGGAACTCGTGGTCACACTTTGGCGGCATTGTGCTGGGTGTGGCCATGGGTATTGCTTTCCTTGTCTTTTGCAGCAGGCACGAGGACGGATGGGCCACAGCCGGAGTGGTGCTCTATCTTTTCGGCATGCTCTGTTCCTATATTGCCTCCACGGTCTATCACGCCATGTCGGCATGGAGCAAATGGAAAGAAAGATTGCGCAAGTGGGACCATGCCGCCATCTATTGGCATATTGCAGGCAGCTATTCCCCCATCACGCTCATCGCCCTTCGGCAACAAGACTATTGGGGATGGAGCCTTTTCATCTTCATTTGGGCTTGTGCCATTGCCGGTACAGTGATGAGTTTCGTTAAACTTAAAGCCCACAGCAATCTGGAAACCTTTTGTTTCATTGGTATGGGACTAAGCGTACTTGTGGCTTTCAAGCCGCTTTTCGACAGTGCGGGTCCCGGTGCCGTATCTTGGATCATTGCCGAGGGTGTTTGCTACATCACGGGCGCCGTGTTCTACAGCATCAACAAGAAGCGGTTCATGCACACGGTTTTCCATTTCTTCGTCTTGGCTGGAAGCATTTGTCACATCGTAGCTGTTTGGGATATATTAATGCGCTACATATAACCTCAAGCCAACTTCATGAAGCATATCTTGTTAACCTGCATTCTCCTTTTCTTCTTTAGATTGCCTATTATCCATGCCCAAGCCACATATTCCTGGGAGCAATACTATGAACAGATAACCGGCGACGAAGAAGAAACCATGCCTGCCAAAGAGGACATATATGGGCTCACCCGATAAACCAAGGGGATTAAGCATATAGTTTA
>ULUS01024847.1_pt1 | contig 17309 bp, 15 predicted proteins | sample 1958761 | NCBI WGS metagenome assembly ULUS01 (sample SAMEA4835767, study PRJEB28245) | human gut metagenome | biome: gut microbiome; material: fecal sample | place: Denmark | collected 2008
TACGGTCGTCCACAAGGTGGCTATCGTCAGCACACTCCAGGATACGATCCAAATGCTAAGTATAGCTTGAAGAAGCGTATCGAGTACAAGGAGGAGAACTTCGATCCAAATGAGCCATTGCGTTTGAACAAGTTCCTTGCCAATGCAGGTGTATGCTCTCGCCGTGAGGCTGATGAGTTCATCCAGGCAGGTGTTGTCACTGTTAATGGTGAGGTAGTAACTGAGTTGGGTACAAAGATTCTTCGTACCGATGAGGTGAAGTTCCATGACGCTCCTGTTACATTGGAGAAGAAGGTTTATGTATTGCTCAATAAGCCAAAGGATTACGTAACAACTAGCGATGACCCTCAGCAGCGCAAGACCGTGATGGATCTCGTCAAGGACGTTTGCCCTGAGCGCATCTATCCTGTAGGTCGTCTCGACCGCAATACAACTGGTGTACTTCTTTTGACCAACGATGGTGACTTGGCTAGCAAGCTCACTCACCCTAAGTTCTTGAAGAAGAAGGTATATCATGTACATCTCGACAAGAATCTCACTGCTCATGACATGGAGCAGATTCGTGAGGGCGTAACCTTGGAAGATGGTGAGATCAAGGCTGATGCTATTGAGTATGCAGACGATCGTGACAAGGCACAGGTAGGCATCGAGATCCACAGCGGCAAGAACCGTATTGTTCGCCGTATCTTCGAGAGCCTTGGCTATCGTGTAACCAAGTTGGATCGTGTTCAGTTCGCTGGCTTGACCAAGAAGAATCTCCGTCGTGGTGACTGGCGATTCCTCACAGAGAAAGAGGTTGACATGCTCCGCATGGGTGCTTTCGAATAAATGATATTTGATATAATAAGAAAGGAGACTATCTGTTTAGTCTCCTTTTTAACCTATTATAACAATGGAAAAAGTAAAAAGAACTAAAGTCGTTGACTTGCTCAAGAGCACAGCCTACGACTCAATCGTGAATGTTAAGGGATGGGTTCGTACCCATCGTAGTAGCAAAGCAGTCGATTTTATCGCTCTTAACGATGGTTCTACTATTAATAATATTCAGATAGTAGTTGACCCATCCAAGGTCGATGAGAATCAGCTACGTCAGATTACTACCGGTGCTTGTATCAGTGCTGTCGGTACTTTGGTGGAGAGCCAGGGCAAGGGACAGACTGTTGAGATTCAGTGTGATACCATCGAAATTTATGGTCTCTGCGGCAATGACTATCCTATGCAGAAGAAGGGACAGAGCTTCGAGTACATGCGTCAGTATGCTCACCTTCGTCTCCGTACCAATACCTTCGGTGCCGTGATGCGTATCCGCCACAACATGGCGATGGCTATCCACACCTACTTCCACGAGCATGGATATTTCTATTTCAATACACCGCTTATCACAGCCAGCGACTGCGAGGGAGCCGGTCAGATGTTCCAGGTAACCACCAAGAATCTCTACAACCTGAAGAAAACTGAGGATGGCAAGATTGACTATTCTGATGATTTCTTTGGCAAGCAGACTTCCTTGACTGTTTCTGGTCAGTTGGAGGGCGAGTTGGGTGCTACCGCATTGGGATCCATCTATACATTCGGTCCTACATTCCGTGCAGAGAACAGTAATACACCTCGCCACTTGGCAGAGTTCTGGATGGTAGAGCCAGAGGTTGCTTTCATGGATATGGATGGTTTGATGGAGTTGGAGGAAGACTTCATCAAGTATTGTATCCGTTGGGCACTCGATAACTGCAAGGACGACTTGGAGTTCCTCAACAAGATGATTGACAAGGGCTTGATTGCTCGTCTTCAGGGTGTTCTCGACTCTGAGTTTGTTCATCTTCCTTACACAGAGGGTATCCGCATTCTCCAGGAGGCTATCGCAAATGGCAAGAAGTTTGAGTTCCCATGCGAGTGGGGCGACGACTTGGCTTCAGAGCACGAGCGCTTCTTGGTAGAGGAGCACTTCAAGAAGCCTGTCATCATGACCAACTATCCTAAGGCTATCAAGGCATTCTATATGAAGATAGACGAGGAGGAGAGTGGCTTCGGTGGCAAGAGCGGTCAGACGGTTCAGGGTACCGATGTCTTGTTCCCACAGATTGGTGAGATTATCGGTGGTTCTGTACGTGAGGAGAGCTACGACAAGTTGATGGGTGAGATTGAGTCTCGCAATATCCCAATGAAGGATATGACTTGGTATCTTGACACACGTAAGTACGGTTCATGCCCTCATGCAGGTTTCGGCCTCGGTTTCGAGCGCTTGATTCTCTTCGTAACCGGTATGCAGAACATCCGCGACGTGATTCCTTTCCCACGTACACCAAAGAACGCAGAGTTCTAATAGTATAATGAGATAAGAGTCTTCATCATGAGTACTAGTTGCTCGTGGTGAAGACTTATTGTATGATGCAAGAAGACCTATAGTATATAAAAGATGAAAAAGTACTGCTTTCCTATTTTGATCGCATGGTTCCTATTCTGTTCTCAAATGATGATGGCTCAGGGAAAGGAAGACAATGTGCATGTTGTCAGTTGCTTTGACCAATATGTATTCAAGAAAAGTGCTGATGGCAATACCATTGTGGTCAATACTTCCGATTATACTTATGGTGTCACGAAGTATGCGGCACTGGTACAACCGAACGTTTTTTATGGAGATTTTATCCATTTGGATAAAGCTCAGTCTAAGGGAGTTGCGCAATATAAGGCGGCGATTCCTAAGAATGTCTTTTTCGATGATAGCAAGGTGTGTTTTTTCAGCTATCGCATTCCGAAAGTCGGCAAGACGCTGAAGGCTTCTTTTGTGCGAACCTTTCTTGATCCGATTTATTTTACGATGATTCCTTTGCGAGAAGATTATTTCGTGGAAAGCAAGACCATCCAAGTGGTCATTCCGAAGGCTTTCTCTCAGTTTCATCTGAGGGATTGTAACTTGCCTGCTGATGTGCAAAAGACGAGTTCTGTCAATGCCGAAGGCGACTCGGTTTTCACTTATGTCATCCACGACTTGCCGACTTCTACTCCGCAAGACAATGCACCGGTATGGGGCTATGTCTCCCCTTATATTCTTGTCGTAGGCTCCTTCTCGGATGTACAAGATATGTTTGCTTGGTCTAAGAAACTGGCAGATGTGGATGTCAGCATTCCGAACCTCAATGAGATACTGTCGGAAATCAAGAAAGATGCCAAGAGTGAACTGGAATGTATTGCTAACACCTATGCTTGGGTGCAACGCAATATTCGCTACCTAGCCTATGAAGCCGGCATTTCCGCTCATCAACCAGCCCTGCCTGCTGAAACCATCCGCAAGCGATATGGTGATTGCAAGGCGATGTCGCTCTTGTTGAAAACGTTGCTTCGCGCCCAAGGTTTCGATGCCCGACAGACTGACATAGGAACAGACGACGTGCCTTATTCACCTCAGCAAGTACCAACGATTGCTGCCATCGACCATGCGATATGCACCGTCTATCATCAAGGAAAGGCATATTTCTTGGACGCAACGAATCCTTATATCCCGATGGGTTATATCCCAGCTAACATCCAGGGACGACAAGCCTTAGTGGAGAAGGAATCTGGTTGTGATGTCGTGATATTGCCAGTCTTGTCAGAAGAGGCCAATTCTTCTTCCGAGGTGATGGAAGGTTCGCTAATCACCTTGGACAATGGTACTTATGCCATGAAGGGAAATGTGACTTCTTCTTGGTCTGGAGATATGAAGGCTATGGTGATGTCAGCTTATGAGTCTGTGGCTAAAGACGAGAAAGACAGACTGCTGGCTCGCATATTGGGCTTCGGAAAAACAACCGACCAATTGGGTGATATCCGCTTGGAAGGCAATCTACCACAAGCTCAACACCTTCAGATTTCGGCAGCTTATACCAAAGGTGATGTAGGCTTGTCGGCTGACGGAAAGTTGTATGTGGATATGAATCCGGACAAGGACATCTTCTTAGATAGGGTGGATACCACTAAGCGCACTTGTGATGATATGTTGGATATGCCAGCTAAACTCGTACGTACCGTGAAGATGGTGATTCCGAAGGGTATGCGAGTAGAGGAATTGCCTGCTCTATACGAATCTCATTCCGAGTGGTGTGACTTCCGTCGGGTATTCCGTAGCCAAGGCAACTCCGTTGTCATGGCAAAGGAATACCATATCAAAAAGAGACGTATCCCATTGAAAGAGATACCGACATGGAACAAACTGGTGACAGATTGGGCTGATGCTTGCAATGAGCAAGTGGTACTAACCAAGTGAAAGCCAAACTTCTGGAACCGTAACATAGATAGAACAAAAATACTAACTGATTAAACGATAAGAACCATGAAGAAAATGGATGTATTGAAAGCTAGTCTTTGTTGGCTAGTGCTGTTGCTCTCCTGCGTGACAGCGAGGGCAGACGAAAAGTCCGACTATCTCAAGTTGGCTCAACAGGTACGTGAGGAGGTATGGAACGATACGCCTGCTGATTTCAAAAAGCGTGAGGTGCCGGAAAAGTACAAGAACGAGTCGGCGGTGATTCTCTCGTATTACCGAGAGGTGAGCACTGACTATTCTCGCAAGGCAACGTCGGAGTTGCTGCTGAACTTTCGCTTGACACGTCAGATAGATTGTTCCGACATGGAGCGTATGCTGATTCAAATCAATGACAAGAAGGCGCTGAAAGACTATTCCGAGTTCTCTTTCCGTACAAAGACCAAGAAATGGTTTGCGGGTTACCAAACGAAGACCAAGACCATCGTGGGCATTCGTGTGCTGAAGAAAAATGGCAGTGTGCAAGTGGTGAGCCTTGATGACTATGTGGATGTCAAGGAGGGAGCAAAGGATAAGGACTTGAGCCAGAAGATAGCAGTTCCTAATCTGGAAATCGGTGACTGTCTCGATGTCTTCACCTACGATCAGATAGGTACGCAGGAACAGCAGTTGGACCCATTCATGTTCTTCTTGCGTCAGGATGAACCGATGTTGTATGGCAAGGTGCATTGTGTGCTCGACCAAAGCTTGGCTACCGTCTATCGTTCCATGAATGGTGCGCCCGACTTTACTCAGACCACGGATAAGAACAAGAATGTTGTCCTCGACTTGACCGTCAATCAGCCTGTAGATGCCGAGCCATCCGTTTGGTACAATTCTTCCTTGCAGTCACCTTGCATCCTCATGTATGTGACACCGACTAAGTCAAAGACCATCGTGATAGAAAAGGCGATGCGCAAGAAGGGTGTGCGTGCCAACCCAGATGTGGAACCTATCCTTCAGGACGACTGGAAGTTGATGGGTATGTCGATTAAGAAAGGTGGCTATTCGCCGTTGTCGGTCATGGACTTTAAGGAAGTCAGAAATTTGTATAAGGACCTCAAGGAGGCATCCTTGTCGGCAGAAGAGAAAGCCGATCGCCTTTATTCGATTCTTTATGTTGACTCAAGAACCGACCAGAGGAATCTTAACACCCTTGCCAACTATGTTCGTAAGTTGGGTTGCGATGTTGAGATGGGCATCACGACACCATTGGGTGCTCCTTCCATCGACCAGGTCATCAACTATAACGAGAATGCTTGGTTCTTCCGCTTGAAAGATACGGGAAAGTATTATTTCATGGGCACCTATCCTAAGGTGGCTTCAGAGATGCCTTACCAGTTCCAGGGCAGAAAAGCCTATATGCAAGATGGCAAGCAACTGATTACCCTGCCAGAGAGCAAGGCGGAAGACAACAAGTCGGTTGTCAGCATCAAGGCTCAACTGACGGGTACTACCTTGAATATCAATCGCAAGGTGGATTATTCTGGCGAACAGAAACTCTTCGGGCAATCCGTTTGCGCTTCTGCTACGTCTTATTTCGGCCCAGAACATTTGACAGCGTATTGGCAATACTTGAAATATGACGAGGAAGGTCCTTATGCCATCTTCTCCAAGAAAGACCAAGCCAACCTCAAGTCACGTTATGACGAATACTTGGCGAAGGAACGTCCTGAGCAGTTCAAGGCAGAAGTAACTGACTTCCATGATAGCGAGCCAACCAAGATGGGGGACTTCGGCATCGACTGCGTGGGCATCAGAAAAGACAGTGCCGACTTGATTTATCACGTCAGCTACGATATGGATGGCTTGGTGAAGCGAGCAGGGCGCAACTTGCTGGTGTCTGTGGGCAAGTTGATAGGACAGCAGAAGAAGCTGGAAGGCAATGACCGTGTACGCAAGGATGATATTTGGCGCAAGTTTGCTTATGTTGATGAGTTCAATGTGGAGTTGGCGTTGCCTGCGGGATATAAGGTCTCAACGGAATCGTTGAACAAGTTGACATCTTCGGCCAGCAATGAGTGCGGTGAGTTTACCGTTACGGCAAAGGCGGAAGGTGACAAGGTGCAGATTCAAGTGCGCAAGAGTTTCCTGCATCGTCTCGAACCGGCAGCCAACTGGGACAAGGTCTTGAAATTGGTGGATGCAAGTAGTGCTTTCACTGACAAAGAGATAGTCATTATGAAATAACCTATGCAAGAATAAGGGCAAAATGCAAAATAACCGACGATTTATTTTGTGTTTTGCCCTTTTTGCAGTACCTTTGCAGACAAAATAATCGTAATTATACAATGGGAAAGATCATATTGACGGGCGACCGTCCTACTGGCAAGCTCCACTTGGGGCATTATATTGGTTCTTTGCAGCGCCGTGTGCAGTTGCAGAACGCAGGTGACTTTGACAAGATGTTTGTCTTCATGGCAGACGTTCAGGCTTTGACCGACAATGCGGACAATCCTGAGAAGATCCGCCAGAACATCATCGAGGTGGCGCTCGACTATCTCTCTGCCGGACTCGATCCACAGAAGTGTACACTCTATATCCAGAGCATGATTCCAGAGTTGGCTGAGTTGACTACCTACTTGATGAACCTCATCACTGTATCTCGTGTTCAGCGTAACCCAACCGTGAAGACTGAGATCAAGATGCGTAACTTCGAGGCAAACATCCCTCTCGGTTTCTTCTGCTACCCAGTGAGCCAGGCTGCCGACATCACCGCTTTCAAGGCTACTACCGTGCCTGCCGGTGAGGACCAGGAGCCTATGTTGGAGGTAACCCGTGAGTTGGTTCGCCGTTTCAATCAGGTGTATGCTCCAGTCTTGGTAGAGCCAGAGATTCTCTTGCCAGAGAATGCTGTTTGCCGTCGTCTTCCTGGTACGGATGGCAAGGAGAAGATGAGTAAGAGCCTCGGCAACTGCATCTATCTGAGCGATGACGAGAAGACCGTTTGGAAAAAGGTGAAGAAGATGTCGAATGGTGAGCCTCGCATGAGCATGGATGAGCCTGGACACTTGGAGGGCAATGCCGTGTTCACCTATATGGAGGCTTTCTCTACAGACGAGGACTTCGCTGAGTTCTGGCCTGAGTTCAAGAACCTCGAAGAGTTGAAGGAGCAGTATGTGAAGGGTGGTATCGGTGATGGTATGACCAAGAAGTTCCTCAATAGTGTCATCAATAAGATGCTCGACCCAATCCGTGCTCGCCGTCATGAGTTTGAGCAGGATATTCCAGAGGTGTTCAACATCTTGAAGAAGGGTAGCGAGGTGGCTCGTGAGTTTGCCGCACAGACGATGGATGAGGTTCGCAAGGCCATGCGCATCGATTACTTCAGTGACGCTGCCTATATAGAGGAGCAGGCTGCCAAGTTTAAGCAATCATGAAGTTAGAGTTAGGAGTTTTATGAATGCTCGTAACAAACAGATATTACAATTAGCGGTACCGTCGATAATATCCAATATCACGGTACCGCTTTTGGGTTTAGTGGATGTAGCCATCGTCGGTCATATCGGCGATGCCTCTTATATCGGAGCCATTGCCGTGGGCTCCATGCTTTTCAATGTCATCTATTGGCTGTTTGGATTCTTAAGGATGGGTACGAGCGGCATGACCTCACAGGCCTTGGGCAGACGAGACTTTGCCGAGGTGATGAGGCTCTTGGTACGTTCCCTCTCCGTGGGAGTGGGGATAGGCTTACTGTTCTTCATCTTCCAGAAACTCGTGATAGGTTGTGGCTTGTGGGCGATGTCGCCAGAGGCGAATGTGCTTGACTTGGCTCGCCGATATTGTTATGTTTGCATCTGGGGCGCCCCTGCCGTATTGGGGCTTTATGGATTCAATGGATGGTATATCGGGATGCAGAATACCCGAATCCCGATGGTGGTGTCTCTCATCCAGAATGTAGTTAATATCGTTGTCTCACTGGTGCTTGTCTTCTGCTGTCATCTCACGGTGGAAGGTGTGGCATTGGGTACGGTCATCGCCCAATGGTGGGGATTCCTCATGGCTGTAGTCTTGGCTCGAATCTATTATGGTCGTTTGGCTCGATATGACTTCAAGGCTGGACTTTTTGCCATAGAACCGCTCAAGCATTTCTTCTCGCTCAATCGCGACATATTTCTGAGAACGGTTTGTTTGGTGGCAGTCAACCTCTTCTTTACGGCGGCGGGTTCACGTGAGAGCACCATCGTGCTGGCGGTCAATACCCTCTTGATGACGCTCTTCACCATCTTCTCTTATTTCATGGATGGTTTCGCCTATGCTGCCGAAGCTTTGAGTGGCAAGTATTATGGAGCGGGCAATCAGCAGGCATTCCAGGAAGTGGTCAACCGAGTGTTTGTTTTTGGTGGCATCGTGGCATCGGCTTTCACCTTATTATATATAATAGGTGGAGAGAATTTCCTAGCTTTGTTGACGAGTGACAAGCGAGTGATAGCGGCAGCAGGAGAATATTTTTGGTGGGCGGTGCTGATACCTTTGTCGGGTATGACGGCATTTGTCTTTGATGGCATTTTTGTGGGTATCACTCAGTCGAAGTCGATGCTTGCTTCTACCGCCATCGCCTCAGCCTCTTTCTTTGTGCTCTTTTTCGGCTTGCATGGATGGCTGGGCAACCATGCGTTGTGGTTGGCGTTCATCATCTACCTCTTGTTGAGGGGAATTGTGTTGCTTTTCATTTATCGTAGGGGGCTACGATAAATGAAAAGGGAAATACATACCATTAAATGAGAAAAATTGCACACTCAAATATCGTGTGCGCATTTTTAATAAAAACTAAATTAATATAGTTTAAATCTTGGCTTTTTATTCTTTTAAATCTCTTTATTTTCGTAACTTCGCACAGCAATTTGAGCAAAGATACTGAGTAAAATGACAGCAGAAGAATATTATCAACAAGGAAACGTCTGGCGGAAGCAAGGCGACTTCAAGCGTGCCATGGACTGTTACATGGAGGCGATAGCTCTCGACCCGGAGAGTCCTGCCGTGACAGCCAAGGAGATGCTCGACGGCATCATGAGCTTTTATTGCAAGGACTACTACAACCCATGATGAGATATGGGCAGGGTGGTCGATAGTCAAGAGAAAATAAGAAAGAAATAGAATATGAGCAAGATTAAAGGGGCTATTGTAGTCGATACGGAGCGTTGCAAGGGATGTGCGCTCTGTGTGGAGGCGTGTCCTCACGATGTCATCGCATTGGCGCAGAAGAAGGTCAATGTGCATGGCTATCGCTATGTGGAGGCGGTCGTTCCTGACGCATGTGTCGGTTGTACTTCATGTGCTATCGTATGCCCAGACGGTTGTATCACCGTGTATCGTAAGAAGGAGGACTAAGTGCAATGGCAAATCAAGAAGTTACATTAATGAAAGGCAATGAGGCTATAGCCCATGCCTGTATCAGATGTGGTGCGGATGGCTTCTTCGGCTATCCTATCACTCCTCAAAGTGAGATTATAGAGACCTTGGCATTGCTCAAGCCTTGGGAGACCACGGGTATGGTGGTGCTTCAGGCGGAGAGCGAGGTGGCTGCCATCAACATGGTGTATGGTGGTGCTGGTGCCGGCAAGCGAGTGATTACCACTTCGTCAAGCCCAGGTGTGGCTCTGATGCAAGAGGGTATCTCCTATATGGCGGGTGCTGAGATTCCGGGTGTCATCGTCAATGTGCAGCGTGGAGGTCCTGGATTGGGTACTATCCAACCGTCACAGGGTGATTATTTCCAAGCTACCCGTGGTGGTGGCAATGGCGACTATAATGTCATCGTGTTGGCTCCGGCTTCCGTTCAGGAGATGGCGGATTTTGTCGATTTGGCTTTCACACTTGCCTTCAAGTATCGCAATCCTGCGATGATTCTGAGTGATGGTGTTATCGGTCAGATGATGGAGAAGGTGGTGTTGCCTCCGATGAAACCTCGTCGTACCGAGGAGGAGATAGCCGAGGAGTGCCCATGGGCTACCATCGGACGTCCGAAATCTCGCAAGCCTAACATCCTCACTTCCTTGGAGTTGAAACCTGAAGTGATGGAGGAGCGCAACATCGAGTTGCAGAAGAAGTACGCAGAGATTCGTGAGAAGGAGGTACGCTATGAGATGCAGCAGTGCGAGGATGCCGATTACGTCATCGTCGCTTTCGGAAGTGCTGCCCGTATCGCCGAGAAGAGCATCGAGACTGCTCGTGAGCAAGGCATCAAGGTGGGCTTGTTCCGTCCTATCACCCTTTGGCCTTTCCCTACGAAGGAGATCGCTGAGTTGGCGAAGACCAAGAAGGGCATCCTTGTGGCTGAGATCAATGCCGGTCAGATGGTGGAGGATGTACGCTTGGCTGTCAACGGGCAGACACCTGTGGAGCACTTCGGTCGCTTGGGTGGCATCGTGCCAGAGCCAGAGGAAATCGTTGAAGCATTAAAGAAGTTAGTAAAATGAACGATATAATTTCACCAGAGAATCTGGTATATAAGAAACCGACGTTGATGAACGACACCCCGATGCACTATTGTCCGGGATGTTCGCATGGCGTGGTTCATAAGCTTGTCGCCGAGGTAATCGAGGAGATGGGCATGGAAGATAAGACGGTGGGCGTTTGCCCTGTGGGTTGCGCCGTGTTTGCTTATCGTTACTTGGACATCGACTGGCAGGAGGCTGCCCATGGTCGTGCGCCTGCCTTGGCTACGGCGGTGAAACGCTTGTGGCCCGACCGTTTGGTGTTCACCTACCAGGGTGATGGCGACTTGGCGTGCATCGGTACTTGCGAGACCATCCACGCCTTGAACCGTGGCGAGCATATTGCCGTCATCTTCATCAACAATGCCATCTATGGTATGACGGGTGGTCAGATGGCTCCTACTACCTTGTTGGGGCAGAAGACAGCCACTTGTCCGTATGGTCGCCAACCCGACTTGCATGGTTATCCACTCAACATCACCGAGTTGGCTTCCCATCTCACGGGCACTTGCTATGTCACTCGCCAGAGTGTGGAGACCGTGGCAAGCATCAAGAAGGCGAAGAAGGCGATTCGCAAGGCTTTCGAGGCTAGCATGAAGGGCTTGGGCTCTAGCTTGGTAGAGATAGTATCTACCTGCAATAGCGGTTGGAAGCTCTCGCCAGTGGAGGCCAACAAGTGGATGGAAGAGAACATGTTCAAGGAGTATCCTAAGGGCGACCTGAAGGATACGACGGGGATGTAAGTGAAGAGTGAAGAACGAAGAGTGAAGAATTCTCTTGCTCTTCTTAAAATAATAAGGAACAAATGAAGACAGAAATCATTATATCGGGTTTTGGTGGACAAGGTGTTCTTTCGATGGGAAAGATTCTTGCCTATTCAGGACTGATGGAAGACAAGGAGGTGACTTGGATGCCTGCTTACGGACCGGAGCAGCGTGGTGGTACAGCCAACGTAGCGGTCATCGTGAGCGATAGCCGCATCTCTTCGCCTATCCTGAGCCATTACGACGTAGCCATCGTACTCAACCAGCCATCGCTCGACAAGTTTGAGCCAAAGATTAAGCCGGGTGGCATCTTGATTTATGACGGATATGGCATCATGAATCCTCCTAAGCGTAAGGACATCACGGTGTATCGCATTGATGCGATGGACAAGGCTGCCGAGATGAAGAACGGCAAGGTGTTCAATATGATTGTGTTGGGTGGTTTGCTCAAGGTCTGTCCTGTGGTCAGCACGGATGGTTTGAACAAGGCGCTCTTCAAGTCCTTGCCAGAACGTCATCACGGTTTGATTCCGCTCAATATGCAGGCGGTGGATGAAGGAATGAAGTTGATCGAGAAGGTGGAATAATCCTTTAAGAGATAACGAGAGAGAAGTTAGTGTTTGCAGGCTCGTCTTTTTCAAGGCGAGCCTGCTTTGGTTGTAGAGGGAGAAAGATAAAAAATGTGATATGACAACTTTATCAATACCGTGCTTAATGAGCAGGGTGAGGACGTGTATTGGGCCATCACCCATGCAGAGGGCTTCTATCGTGACATATTCAAGAAGTTCAAGGGGGCTTTCGAACGAATCTTCATCACGGGTGTCAGTCCAGTAACATTGGATGATGTGACGAGCGGTTTCAACATCGGTTGGCATATCTCTACTAAGGAAGAATTCAATCAGATGCTAGGCTTCTCCACGGAGGATGTAAGGGAAATCTTCACCTATTACCAAGAGAAAGGAATGATACCGGCGGATAGGGACATCGAAGCAATCATCAATGAGATGAAGCCTTGGTATGACAACTATTGCTACTCGAAGAATGCCTTGGAGACTCAAAGCAAGGTGTTCAACTGCGACATGGTGCTCTATTATCTGCACAACTATATGAGGAGAGGACAGGCTCCTGAGCAGATGTTGGACCCTAACACGAAGATGGATTATAACAAGATGAAGAAACTTCTTCAGCTTGACAAATTGGATGGTGATCGCAAAGGGGTTATCAAAACTATTGCCGAGAATGGGGAGATTATAGGCACTATAGAGGAGTCTTTCCCAGCCAAGGAATTGACCGATCCGAATATCTTCGTCAGTTTGCTGTTCTATTATGGTATGTTGACTATCAAGGGCACTTTGGGTGAAATGTTGATACTGGGCATTCCGAATAATAATGTACGCAAGCAATATTATAATTATCTGCTGGAACTTTATAAAGAAGAGAAATGTCTCAATATTGCGAATCTGAGAGCGATGTTTACGTACATGGCGTTCGATGGTAAGTGGGAGGAAGCCTTGGGCTTTATGGTCAAGGCATACGCTGATATATCTTCAGTGCGTGATGGCATAGAGGCGGAGCGCAACTTGCTGGGGTTCTTTATGGCGTATCTCAGTTTGACAAGCTATTATTATACGGCTCCCGAACTGGAATTGAGCCATGGCTATTGCGATTTCTTCCTCTTGCCCGACTTGACACATTATCCGACGAAGCACAGTTATATCATAGAACTGAAAGTACTGTCCAAGAATGACTTCAATGCCATAGGCAAAGATGGCAGGCATACGAAGGCTGAGTTGCAGTGGCAAGTGGCTGTCGAGCAAATCCATCGCTATGCTGAGGCTCCTAGAGTGGAGGCACTTCGTCAGGGAACACAGTTGCATAAGATTATCATGCAATTTGAGGGTTGGGAACTGAAGAGGATGGAAGAGGTATAATACTTTTTTATTATTATATGATAGGCTCGTCTTTTTCAAGGCGAGCAAGCTTTATTTTCTGTCCTACTTTAAATTTTAGGCACATGTGCCACTTTTTTTAAGTAGAGTCTCCTTTTTGGCTAAAAAGTGGCGGTAGTGGTGCGTAAACTATGTTTTTTTGTGAGTTTACGCACCACTATCGCCAAGTTTTGGATGATTGCGACGAATATTGAGGTGAGTTTTTGGGGCATATTAGCTTTGTTTTTGGTAACTATTCATGCCACAAGAAGTACAGAGTAGTTATAAAAGTCACTTTGGAATAGGAAATATGTTTACTTCTAGATTATATGGTGTATTGTTTCATATGTTGGCAGATTTTTTGTACAAATACCTTGCTTCTGAGGTTATTTTCTGGGAAAATCTCCAATAAGAAGGCACGAATATATACTAGGAATAGTATGAAAAACTGAAAAATCATGCTTGAGGATAAAGATTTTGATAAAGATATTTGCATTATTTGATTCTTTTCATTAATTTTGCAAGCGTCATTCTACTGATTGTCACCAAAGCGTTGTTGGCGTTAATCGTGGGCTTGGCTAAATTTAGGAAAGACGTTTGCTGCGTTTTCTTCTGCTCAACTGAAAATTCGGAACTTTCAAAATGAAGCTCAGATGGAAAAGTATGTAGATGTCTATGCATATCGTATATATGCGGCACTAGTATGCCCTTTCTTTTGGAAGGGTGTACTATGTGCTAATACATATAATCTTTTGGCGTAGGCAACTTTACTTTTGTTCTTCATAGGCTTCCGAATGCCTCAGTTGAGAAAAGAACACAGTAATGGTTCCTACGCCATTTCCAATGAGTAAATTTATATTGAAACATTAGGGAATCTGTTTCGTTTTAAATTATGTTATGGAGAATCGTAATTTCTTATTCATGTTGCTGTTATGTTTCTGCATTTGCTCTTGCCAGAAGAAGTATCGTTACATTGAAATTGTCAATGAAAAGGATATCGTGAGTGGAGAATACTCTGAAAAAGAGAAGGAACCTGAGGTTATTGAGGCTTCAGATGATAGTGCTGCCTATTGTGAGGCATATAAAAAATATTGTATATCTGGAAAAGTAGTCAGAGATATGAAGAAATCGGGGGTTGATCCTGGTGATGTACCTTTGGATTTTAAGCTTTTGAACGAGCAGAATATCGATATTTCCAAAAGTATAACCTTCTCTAACAAAAGCAAAATAGAAAAGGGTATAAGTGAAAGGGTCTTGTCGTTGGAAAATACGATGAGGAATACTGGTTCTGTGAAAAACGCAGACAAGTTGCCTGAGATAGATAAAAGTGAAATTGACAAAATAAAAAAGGATTTTGTTGAGAGTCACGATGAATTTGATGCCGCAGGTTTAGTTTGGTATACTCCTAAAGATGCTCCAAAGCATGTGGATAGAAACGGAATCTATCTGTATTTTGGAAAGGATGAGACTTCTATGAAGTCTTTGAGATTGCGTATTCAGTATTATGCAGATGAGTGGTTGTTTATAAATCAAATAATATTTAATATTGATGGCAAAGTTTATCGTTTCTTTCCGACAAAAATGGAGCGTGATAGCGGTAATGGTGGAAAAATATGGGAGTGGGCAGATGAGGCTATACAAGATGAGTCCGATAAGGACTTGGTAAATGCTTTGGTTAATGCAAAGTCTGCTAAGATGAAATTAATAGGGGCGCAGTATTATGAAATCAAGGCAATAACGAAAGGACAGCTGGCAAGTATGAGAAAAACACTTCAGTTATATAATGCGTTTGGAGGAGATTTTTAAATGAGAGGGTAAACTTTTCTAGTTGGTCTTGTGTGGGGCACAATTTGGTCACTTAGGCATGTTGCTAAGTATGTTAAAGGAGAGTGAAACGCCAGGCATAATGGGGTATGCACTCTCCTCCTCTTCTATTTTCTAGCGTTGCTATTTTAAATTTTAGGCACATGTGCCACTTTTTTTAAGTAGAGTTGTCTTGTAGGTGTGCGTTGTCTTTATATATGTTTGAACTGATTAAACCGCATCTTGAGCTTTCGTGGATTGTTTCTCATATCCCAAATGTCATGGAGATAAATGGTTTCGTCATCCTCGTCATAGTGATAAATGATTTTGAAGTTGTCCATCAAGATGGCTCCTCTAAGCAATATGCCAACACCTTTTAGCTCGTTAACTGGCGGATATGATTCAGGAAAGAGCATAAGTCGTTTGATAATGCCTTCATAACCTTTTTGCCAATGGTCAACACACTTTTGACCATATTGTTCATAAGCATCATCCAAATACTTGTCAAGCTCTTCTTCGAAGAGAATATCTGTGATTATCTTAACCATGGATGTTTTTGATGTAAACGAGCATTTACTTCTTCCCAAGAAGACCATAATGAAGCGTCTTTGCGTCGTTCTTCAAATTGTGCGCAATGCTCTCGAACTTGTTCTAAAGAATGGCCAAGATGGATGGAATTATATTCTTCCCTCTCTGGATTAGTTTGATTGTTTTCCAAATCAAAGATTTGCATATTGGAAGCTATAGCTTCTGCACAAGCTATATCTCGATATGTGGGAGCTGGCTCACTGACCATTCCCATTCCTTCTTCTACTTTTATGTGGTACTTATTCTCTTCCATTTTGGCTATAGTGTAAAAATGTTTTGCAAGTTCTGAAAACTTCACCTCCTTCTGTGTGCAAAGTTAGAAAGAAATATTGTTTCTCGCAAGTTTTCTTTTGGAAAAGTTGCTTTTGGGGAGATATTTAACAATTTAGACTGGTAAGGTAGATTCTACTTGCCCCTAAGTATAATTAAGTTTAAATCTAGGGGAAGTTTTGGAGATTCCTAGGGAAAGTGTTGCGGGATAAGGGAGAAAGTTGTATCTTTGCCTAGGAAAAGTCTTCGTACAAAGGCTTTGTATGTATATCCAAAAGCTTTGTATGTGTATAAAAAGCCTTTGTATGTGCATCCAAAGGCTTTGGATGGAGAATTTCTATAGGAGTGTGAGGAATTTCATATAGGTAGCGAGATAAATTCTCCTAGGTATATAACTTAAAGAAAGGAAATCTATATGGCTAAGTACAAATTGCAAGAGATGCCTGACATGAATGAGTCGGGCAAGCGTAAGGTCTATCCCAAGATGGTGATAAACAGGACTTTATCTACAAAGGAACTCGTCGAAAAGATGAAACTCTATCGCCGTGCCTTCTCGCCAAGCATCATCGAAGGTGTCTTGATGGACTTGGAGGATATGCTCGTCGATGTTCTCTCGATGGGGTATAATGTGAAGTTAGATGGTATCGGTACCTTTTCTTTGTCTTTGGGGTTCGAGGATGAAAAACCAACTGAGATTCAAGAGGAAGGCGACAAGATGACATACCGAAAGGTGGGAGTGAAGAATGTGAATTTCAAGGTTTCCCCTGAGTTGCTGAAAGAACTCCATCGAAAGACAGACTTGGAACGTGAAATGAGTGGCGTGAAGGTCATCAAGAAAAATCTCTACGACCGTGAGGAGCGAGTAGCTCGTGCCTTGCAGGTGATAGAGCGCAATGGGTACATCACTCTCACCGACTACGCCTACATCAATAATATTTGCCGTACCACTGCCTCAAAGGAACTGCGAGAAATCACCAGCGACAAGACATCCCCGATAGATGGACGTGGCAGTGGAAGTCATAAGGTGTGGGTGAAAAGGCAAGGATGATAAGTTCAAGATGTTTGTGGCAGATTCTGGATTGTTTGTTACTTTGGCATTTTGGGATAAAGCCTATACTGATAATGTAATCTATGACAAATTATTGAGTGACAAGTTGGCTGCTATCTCGGTCACTATGCCCAGTGGTTCTTCTGGTTCTTATCCACCCAACAGGTATCAAGACACGATGAAGGGTCTATACGC
>ULUS01032934.1_pt1 | contig 17291 bp, 15 predicted proteins | sample 1958761 | NCBI WGS metagenome assembly ULUS01 (sample SAMEA4835767, study PRJEB28245) | human gut metagenome | biome: gut microbiome; material: fecal sample | place: Denmark | collected 2008
GCGTCCGCCGTCCGATGATAAGTGTTGAGCTTTTGTTGTACGCAAACAGATCGGAAAAGTGTCGTTACGTCACCTAATTGTGTAAAATATTTAGCATTTTATAGTCTGATGTTAAACTTTTTTAGCCGAAATGTCATTGGTTTCAAGATTAAGTCGTATATTTGTGGCGAAAATTCTAACTAACGTGAGTTCGACGAAATATAAGTGTCTAAAAATTTGGTGATTAGCGAAAATTGTTGTAACTTTAATGTGCTAAAAATCAAAAGTTTACAAACAATAATCGCTATGATCACCGAAGACAAAGTTTTTCACTTCGTTCAAGGAAACTCCAGAATTATTTTGTATTGCGGATGACTTCTGCAAAGTTTTTGATGCCCAAATGGGAAAATACACGATAAAAAGCAACACCAAATGTAGATATCATCGTGAATTCACCATGTCAAAGGCAGAAATAATGGTTATCATCATACTTTTCCACAGTTCAGGCTTTCGTTGCCTGAAACATTTCTATAAGGAATATGTATGTATGCATCTTCGACATTTATTTCCAACTCTAGTGTCATATGTTCTATGGGATGGTTTTTCGGCTTTAAGCTCCACCTTATATGTAATGAAAAGGGAGAATTGCTTAACTTCATGATAACTCCTGGCGATATTGACGACCGTAAACCATTAGAATACAAAGCATTTGTTGATTTCATATACGGCAAGCTTGTAGGAGATAAAGGATATATAAGCAAGAACCTATTCAATCGACTTTTCGTTGATGGAATACAACTCATCACGAAACTAAAAAGCAACATGAAGGGTTCTATCATGAGAATATCAGATAGGCTCTTGCTTAGAAAGAGGGCGATTATAGAGACCATTAACGACGAACTTAAAAATATTGCACAAGTGGAACATTCCAGACACAGATCATTCGATAACTTCATTGTCAACACTATTGGATCTTTGGCTGCTTATTGTTTCTTTCCTAAGAAACCAACAATTGCAGTTCAAAGGACAGTAGATAGACAATTAACGTTATTCTAATTCGTCGAACTCACGTTAAAAAAAGAGAGTTGAGAGTTAAGGGCTGAAAGTCACGTAGTGCAGGTTTCCGCTGCACCATCCTTACCTTATTTATAATAATATGGTAATCATTGCTTTCAATCCTTAACTCTCAACTCTCAATGCTTAATTGTCAGTTGTTCTTGCTCTGCTCTGTTACTTCACAAGAACCTTGTATGTAACGCCAGCTGCCTTCACGATATACATGCCGCGAACCACGCTGATGCGCTCTGCGAAGCCGGCTGTGCGCTGCGCTACGAGTGCGCCGTCTGCAGCATATACTGTGACGGTCTTACCCATTGCGCCGGTTACAACCAGCGTGTTCTTCTCAATGCTCACGTTCACGCCGGCTGCGTCGATGTCGTTGATGCCTACTGTCACCTCAACCTCTGCAAGGTTTGAAGCGAGCGACTCGCCATTGTCGTAAACTGCTGTCACTACGTAGCCGTACTTAGCCGACTCGGTGAGGGTGTTGTCGGTGAATTTCTCGCCGCTTACGAGCGACTTGTTCACCTTCTTGCCGTCGCGGTATACGTTGTAGCCGTTCAGCCGAAGGTCTTCGGGATTAGATCCTGCTTCTACGAACTTGATGTCGTCGAGCAGCAACGCGAACTTGTTGTTGGATACGCAGCGTATAGCGAAATACTTGGTGCCCTCAGGCAGCTTGTACTCGTATTCCTCCCAATCCTGAACGTTGTTCACGTCTTCTGTTTCGCCCAACTTCTGGAAGTTTGCGATGGCTTTGCTGGTCTTAGAGTAGAGCACCTCGAACTGTTCTGGCACAGCAGCACCGCCCATGCCTGCCTTGGCGAAGAAGCTGATGGTCTGTGCCTCGCCGTTGAGCTGCGGAGAGATGAGCCAGTCGTCGTTCTGTGCCTTTGTGGCGCCGCCGTCGGTAGACGCGCAGCTGAAGCTGACGAGCATCGGCTCGCCCGAGTGAGCCTTCCAAGTGAGCGTTACGTTCTGTCCGTTGGCTGCAGCCTTCAATCCGGTAGGCTTCTTCGGCTGGTCATAGCCCAGGCGCACACTCTGCGAAACGGGAGCGCTTACAGCAGCCGGAGTATTGCCGCTGGCAGCAATCTCTGCAGTCACGGTTACGTTAGTCATGCCGCTGACAGTTGTAGTGGAGTTGGTGTTGACAGCTGCGCCAGCCGCTGCGGTGTCCGTTGCAGCCACCTCACCGTTGAGACGCACGGTGTACTTGAGCGAACCGCTGAGCGCTGCATCCTTCACGTCTTTTGTAGGCATAGTGAACTTCACTGTGCCGCTTGTGAGTCCAGTGAGGTCGACAGAGAGGTTGCTCACTGTCTGCGGAACCGTCTTCAGCGTGAGGTCCTGCTTGATATAAAGACCTGTAATCTGGTCTTAGGCATTGTTATCGATGAAGTTGCACACCTCAGTTCCCTTGCCGGTAGTAGGATAAATCTCGATGATGCGTGTCGCCCAATAGTCCTTATCGAGCATAGCCCAGTAGATTTTGCCGGTAAAGTAGTCGCATGTTGCGCTTTGGAAGAGTTTGAACGGCTCGTGCTCGCCGCATTGTTACTTGAGAACTTGTAGAGACCGGGTGTGTGTTTCGCTTGACAGCACGTAGCCGTAGAGCTGAACGCCCGCAGCCTTTGCCTTCTTCGTAGCAACCGATGGGGTCTGCTGTTTCGCCTTCTTGTTGGCGAGACGTCGTGTAATGACTTCCGCCGGCTCCTTGTTGGCTTGAGCTACAGCCTGAGCCACGGGAGCCGCGATGACCGACAGCATCACCAGTGTCTTTGCGCACGTCTTCAGATTAACGATTTTACTCATTTGCGTATTGTTTTTATTATAATAGTATGGTCTATGTTGAAAAAAAGCGTCGGTAGACGACAATCTTTGCTTATTGTCTATTTCACGAACAGATTGCGTTTAGGCATCTTGCTGCCGAAGCGCTGTCGCAACTTGTCGAACAGCGCCATTGTGTCCTTCGAGAACTTGTGACCCTTCCACGTGCTTGTGTTCGTTATGAACACCCAACATTCGCCGTCGGGATAGCGCAGAACGATGGCAGATGTGCCCACGAGCGAGCCGGTGCGTATCCACGGACGGTTGCGCGGCGTGAAGTTCCAGCCTAACGAAAACTGATGGTCGGGCATCTCCTGCGTCATCAGTCGCACGGCTTCGGGCGAGAGTACGTCGGGCAGAGTAGGATCGCCGTCGATAGCCGCCACGAGTCGGCACAGTTCAGCCGCCGATGCTGTCCACGCACCTGCACCGAGTGCAGTCTTTATGTCGTTCTCGCCGTAGCAGCGCTCCACAAGCCTGCCGGAGTTGTTGAACTCCTGCGCTGGTAGCGACGAGGAGTGCATGTAGTATACCGTCTCGTTCTCGCGGCGGTCCTTAAGATAGTTGCCCGCGATATGGAAGTCGTAGCAGCCCGCCGGTTCGAGCACATAGCGCTGCATGAACTTCTCGTACGGCATGCCCGTGCGCTTCTCGATGATGAGCGACAGCAGCGTGTAGCCTATGTTGCAGTAGCGTTGCATCGAGCCGGGCGTATATCCGAGGTGACGGCGCAGCACGATGCGCAGCAGATTGCGGTGGTCGGGTGGAGTGGTGAGGTGGTTCTGCTGCATAATGTAGCGCGTAGAGAATATCGGGTCGCCGGCATAGTTGGTGAAACCAGCCTTATGGCGCAGCAGCTGCTCAACGGTTATGTCGAAGTAGCGTTTGTCGCGTATGGAGTTGACGTAGAACGTGTCGTTCAGAATGCCCTGCGGTCCGAACACCTTGTCCGTCAGGCGCACCTTGCCCATGTCGCGCAGCTTCATGATGCCCACAGCCGTGACAAGCTTCGACACCGATGCCATGCGCATGATGTACGACGGCTCCATAGGATACTGCTTGTCGACGTTGGCGAAACCGAATCCGCGTGCGTAGAGCAGCGAGTCGTTGCGCGATATGGCGAGCTGAGCGCCGTTTATCTCCCAGCGCTTGAGGTAGCGGCGCATGATAGAGTCCATGGCGTGCAGCTCGGGCTGGTCTGAGATCGCGTTGCAGAGCGTATCGTTGAGGCGTACGATGTGTGTTGAGTCGTTGATGTCTTGGGATGTCGTGGTGTCACGACCCGAGCACGACGAGCAAGTGCAGCGGCAGATGCCCAGCGTAATGAGTACGACAAAGGTGAGGCACCCCATGCAGGAGATCCTCACCTTTGTGCGATATTGTTTCTTTATTCTGTATCCGAACATTTTTATGATAATCCTTCAATTTCGCCGTTCACGATATCGATGTTCATCGCTGCCGGCACCTTTGGCAGACCAGGCATACGCATGATGTTGCCTGCCACAACAACAATCATTTCAGCGCCTGCGTTGATTACTATGTCGCGCACGTTCACGTCGAAGCCCGATGCAACGCAATACTGCTTGGCGTCGGTAGAGAACGAGAACTGTGTCTTTGCGATGCAGACGGGGAAGTGCTCGTAGCCCAACTCCTTAATCATCTGCAGCTTCTTCTTTGCCGGCGCAGCGAACGAGACGCTTGCCGCTCCGTATATGTTCTTAGCCACCTTCTCTACCTTCTCCTCGATAGAGTCCTCGTCGTCGTAAACGAGCTTCAACGGCTCAGACGGGTGCTTCTCTATAGTCTCCACTACGAGGTTGGCGAGGTCGACAGCGCCCTTGCTGCCTTCGGCGTAAGCGTCGTTCTCGGCGAAGCCCACGCCAATCTCTGCGCAGTAGTTCTTCACGATGTCGATCTCCTCAACCACGTCGCCTGCATAACGGTTGAATACCACAGCCACGGTCTGACCGAACGACTGGAGGTTCTTGATATGCTTGTCGAGGTTGGCGAGACCCTTGCGGAGACCCTCGCTGTTTGGCTTTTTGATGTCCTCTACAGCCACGCCGCCGTGCATCTTGAGGCCCTGCGCAGTAGCCACGATGAGCGTCATCTTAGGCTGCAGACCGCTCTTGCGGCACTTGATGTCGTAGAACTTCTCTGCTCCGAGGTCGGCACCGAAGCCAGCCTCCGTGATGACGTAGTCGCCGAAGGTCATAGCCATCTTCGTAGCGAGGATAGAGTTGCAGCCGTGAGCGATATTGGCGAACGGACCGCCGTGTACGAACGCTGCGGTGTTCTCGGTAGTCTGCACGAGGTTTGGTGCAAGTGCGTCGCGCAGCAGAACGGTGATGGCGCCAGCCACGCCGAGGTCCTTCACGGTGAACGGCTTGCCCTCCACGGTGTAGCCCAGGAGTATGTTCTCAATGCGGCGGCGCAGGTCGTCCTCGTCCTTAGCGAGACAGAGTATAGCCATAATCTCCGACGCAGGAGTGATATCGAAACCCGATTCGCGCACAATGCCGTTCGCCTTGCCGCCCATGCCGGTCACGATGTCACGCAGTCCGCGGTCGTTCACGTCGAGCACGCGGTTCCAGAGCACTTCGCGCAGAGCGAATCCGTTATCGCGGTTCTGGTACATATAGTTGTCGAGCAGCGCCGTGATAGTGTTGTGCGCCGAGGTGATGGCATGGAAGTCGCCGGTGAAGTGTAGGTTTATCTTGTCCATCGGCAGCACCTGTGTGTGTCCGCCGCCGCATGCTCCGCCCTTGAGTCCGAACACCGGACCGAGCGACGGTTCGCGCAGGGCGCATATAGCCTTCTTTCCGATGCGTGTGAGTCCGAGCGCAAGACCTATAGTAACGGTAGTCTTGCCGATGCCAGCCTTGGTCGGTGTGATGGCTGTAACGAGTATAAGGTTGCTTTTCTTCACGCGCTCCTCGTCGATGAGGCGTGTCGGAACCTTAGCCATGTAGTGGCCGTAGTGTTCGAGTTCTTTTGTCGGGATGCCATACTTCGAAGCAACTGCTTCAATCTCCTCGAGCTTGGTGCTGCGAGCAATTTCGATGTCTGTCATTGTGTGTGTGATGTTTGTAGAGTTATCCTCTTGTTGTTATAGAGTTTTGAACCCTTGTGGTTACAAAGTATGGAGTGCGAGTGCAAAGGTACAATTAAATAATCAATAATGTGAAGATTGTATTGGGTTTTTGTTGCAAATTTGCTAAACAATAAGGGCGCGCCACTTCAAGTGACACGCCCTTAATGCTATTGTTTTGTCATCGGACAGCGAACGCAATCCGTTTACTTAACCTGCTTCTTTACGCTGCCGTCAGCGTACTTAACGAGCACAACGCCACGTGCGTTAGCACCAACCTTCACGCCGTCTACGGTGTAGCGAGCCACCTCAGCTGCGTTCTCCGCAGTCTCAGTCTTGTTGATGCCAGTCGAGAAGTCGACAGCTACGTAGTCGGACGGAGCAGAAACCACCTTCTTGTTGTTGTACATTCTCTTTCCGTACACGTGGTAAGCGTAAGTGTGGTTAGCCTTCGGCTGAGCGAGCTGAGTGAGGGTGTAGCTTGTCTCCTCCTCAATCTCCTCAGAGTTGTCGAGGAAGGTATAAACGCGGTCGCCAGCCTTCAGATTCTGAGTAATCTTGATCTCGTCGATGATGAACGGATAGTGGTTCTGCCTGGTGAACGCCGTAGCCGCTCCAACCGCTCTGGTGGAAGTAGCTGCTCGGTATTGTGCCGGTCTCTTTGGTTATAATAAGATTAGATAATGCGTACAAAATTAGTTATTTATTTCCGTATTTACCTTACTTTTACTAATTTTGTGTGCGAAAAACATTCATTCACATTGTTTTCGAAACCGACGTAACAAATTAAATAACAACTATATGAAGAAAATCTTTACACTTTTAGCTGTGGCTTTCGCCACAATCGGTGCTTCTGCACAGACCCTGCCTGGCTTGGCTGACATCATTAAGACACAGCCCGAAGGCACACTTCACAAAGACCTCAACCACTACTTCGAGGGTGCATACGTAAACAAATCTGGCGGCTTTATCTACGATCACCTCGGCGACGGCCACGTGTAGGACATCGTTGAGGCTGCCGACGGTAGCTTGTACATAAAGAATCCGTTCGACTTCTTCCCGTACGGCGACATTTGGGTGAAGGCAGTTAAGGGCGAGGGCAACACCTACGAGGTGCGCATGCCGCGGCTGTATACGACAACGTTGGTGACAAGCAGGATCCAATTCTCTACGCTTGGCGCTACGTCAAGAACAGCGAGGGCAGCGAAGACTACGCTGCTGTTGACGCCGCATCGCAGGTCGTTAAGTTCGAGCTGCGCAACGACTCGCTCGTAAAGGTTGGCGCTAAGGATGCGTTCATCGGTCTCGGTTCGGCCGACGGCTACTTCTATGGCTACGGCGACACGGTGTCTATATATAATAAGGTGAAGGACGCAGCACCGGTTCCGGCTGACGCAAGCAAGGCTGTGAAGTACAAGGTTTCGTACTCAACGGCAACAAACTGCAGCTCACAAAGTGGCAGTATATGGGCATCGACCGCGACAACGCTACATACGGCACCGGTCACATGTATCTCTATCCGTTCGGTTGGGGCAAGTTCACAGATGCTGAAGGCGAGAAGTACGGACTCTACGAGATTGAGAACCCTGCGTTCGACTACAAAGACATTCAATACAGCAGTCCATGACCCTTAAAGAATTTATTGACGAATGGAACAATGACGAACCGATGGTGCTTGTTCACACCAGCGGTTCTACCGGAAAACCGAAGCCGCTACGCGTAGAGAAGCTACGTATGGCGGCTTCGGCGCATATCACGTGTGCCTTTCTCGGACTGCAACGCGGCGACACCGCTCTGCTTTGCATGCCGCTCGACTATATTGCGGGCAAGATGGTGGTGGTGCGTTCGCTTGTATGCGGTTTGCGACTCTTGACGGTAGAGCCGTGCGGACATCCGCTGCGCGGACTAAGCGAAGCGCCGGTGTTCGCGGCAATGGTTCCGCTGCAGGTGTACAACAGCTTGCAGGTGGAGGAGGAGCGCGCACTGCTCAGGCAGATAAAGCATCTCATCATTGGTGGTGGAGCCGTGAGCGGCGAGATGGCAGCCGAACTGAAGCACTTCCCCAACGCTGTCTGGAGTACGTATGGCATGACCGAGACGCTCTCGCACATCGCTCTGCGCAGACTCAGCGGCGAAGAGGCAAGCGACTGGTACGAACCGTTCGAAGGCGTCGACGTTAGTCTCAACGCCGATGGCTGTCTTGTGATAGACGCTCCGGCTGTATGCGCCACTACGCTCACCACCAACGACATCGCGGAAATAGCTCCCGACGGCAGACACTTCCGCATACGCGGCAGACGCGACAATGTGGTGTGCAGCGGTGGCATAAAACTGCAGATTGAGGAGATAGAAGCCCATCTGCAGCCGTTTGTCAGCGTGCCGTTCATGATAACGAAGCGCACGGATGCACGCCTTGGCGAGACCGTGGTGCTGCTTGCCGCGCCTAAGGATATTGAAACCTTGCGCACTGCGTGCAAGGAACATCTCACAAAATACGAAATGCCACGCATGTTCATAGCCGTAGACCAACTGCCGTACACCGAAACTGGTAAGCCGGCGCGTGCCGAAGCATTCAGAATTGCACAACAATAAATGAATATGACAACAACAAACATCACTCGAAAACATCGCCTATTGTTCATCTGTCTCGGCAATATATGCCGCTCGCCGGCTGCCGAAGGCGTGATGAAGGCGAAGGTGCACGCCGCAAAACTCGACGATAAGTTCTTCATCGACTCGGCTGGTATCGGCGACTGGCATGTAGGACAACTGCCCGACAGCCGTATGCGCGAGCGTGGTGCACGCCGTGGATACCGCCTGGACAGTCGCGCACGCCAGATACGCCAGTCAGATTTCGAAGACTTCGACTTGCTGCTCGTGATGGATCGCGAGAACTACCGCATCATCACCTCGAAAGCTCCCGACGAGGAGTCGCGCAAGAAGGTGCGCATGCTCACCGACTATCTGCAAGAACATCGAGGGGCTGACGTGGTTCCCGACCCTTACTACGGCGACCTCAGCGACTTCGACTATGCGCTCGACCTGATTGAGGATGCGTGCGACGGACTGCTTGAACAACTACTTCACTAAGACACATAAAAGCATATACGCTTAAACTACCAACTATTGATACATACTACGAATTATTTTAATATTTAATTTATTTACATAACTACTCAAAAAACAACAAAATTAATTTTATGAAGAAACAACAACTACTAATCATTCCTGCACTCATACTCGGATGTGAAATGACTGCAGTTGCAGATCCGCTCAGCATGAAACCTTTAATGGCAATGGCTGCTGAAGCAGCAGAAGAGGCTGGCGACTTGACTATCTCTATGGACAACGGAACGTTTACGGCGTTCAACGCAAACGGTAAGTATGCTTCGCATTGGCGTTCGACACAAAACACGCCGATGATTGATATCGATTGCGGAAAGAATAACATGGATGTCAACACAAGCAACACTAATCGTTATCTACAGGCCTGGGTGGGTCTGGATGGCTCATGCGATTACAATATCTCTGTAAGCGATGGTTGGAAGATAACGGGATTTTCAATAGATGTTACACTTGTTAACGCAACCCAGCCCGTTACGCTGAAAACGCAATCAGGTGAGAGTTACGTAATCGGCACTACTCCTACACAAATCAAAGTGGAAGGCGTAGATGCACAGAACGCTTTGTTCACCCTTGTTGGCGAGAACCACTCGGTCTACTTGCAGAACTTTGTTGTGAAGTACGCTGTTGACAAGTCGGAGCGTTTCGATATGCGCACCGCAACCTTGTTCAACAACCGTAACAGCACCGCACCTTATCGTATTCCTGCAATCGGTATGGCTCAGAATGGCACACTCGTTGCCGTTGCCGATTACCGTACAAGCAGAAACGATATTGGTACAGGACGTGTAGACCTTCATCTGCGACTCTCTGATAACAACGGACAGACTTGGGGAGAAGAACTTAAACCAGAGGTGTTTGAAGGTAACGGCATTCTGACATATCCAAATAATAAGGCTGCTTACGGTGATCCTTGCATTGTAGGCGACCGCGAGAGTCCGCGAATGTTGATGATGTCGTGCGCAGGTTTCCCAATGTTCACCGACCCAACAGACAAGCATCAAGGCATTGCTCGCTGGTATTCAACGGATAATGGTAAGAACTGGACTGGTCCTGATTATATAGACGAGCAGTTCGTCTACAAACCTATGGACGAGGCTGGACACCATATTCATGGCTTCTTCTTCGCTTCGGGTAGAATTTATCAGAGTAAATATATAAAGATGAATAACTACTACCGCCTCTATTGTGCAGGACTATCACAGCAGAATAATTCTACCTATGAGAACTGGGTGCTCTATTCTGACGACTTCGGCGAAACATGGAGTTTCCTCGGTGGTATGACTAACAGTCCAGTGCCTGGTGGTAACGAGGCTAAGGTGGAGGAGCTGCCTGGTGGCAACGTGCTTATCTCAAGCCGCACAGAGCAGGGACGCTTCTTCAATATCTTCACCTTCACTGGCAACGACGGCGTGACAGGCTCGTGGGCAACAAAGGCTTTGTCGAACAAGGCTGTCGACGGACTCACCGCCAATAACGGTTGTAATGGCGAGATTATGATTTTGCCGGCTATACGCAATGAGGATAATCAACAGACATTCATCGCTTTGCAGTCGCTCCCAGTGCAGGATCGTACAAAGGTTACAATCTTCTATAAAGACCTTGGCGACCCTGCTACATACGCATCGCCTACAGCTTTCGCACGCGATTGGGACGGACGTTATCAGGTGAGCAATATGACTTCGGCTTACAGCACAATGTGTATGCAGAAAGATAATACAATCGCTTTCCTTTATGAGGAGGATGGCTATAACAACGGTTACAACATCGTTTACAAGCGTTTGAATCTTGAGACAATCACTTCAGACAAGTATGCGTTTAATGCAGAATACAAGTATGAGCAGATTGAAATCGATACAGAGCAGTCAGAACGTAATCAGCAGATGGCCGAACTCATTGCAGAGATAGACGCTGCTGTGAAGGCTAATAGCTCTTATACCATTGGCGAGAAACTCGTAACATCGGCATCGCAACTTGAGTGTCCGTGGGGTTGTAAGGAACAGAAGCCAGCTACAGCTACTGGTGGCGATTGGCAGTACGACTGCTATGACATTGATAACCTCGTCGACAACAATGCTTACACCTACTATCATACAGTGTGGCAGAATGGTGACGTAGCTCCTGGTACACACTATCTCGACGTTACTGCTAATGACAAGTTTGAAGGCATTGTAAAGGTGTACGTAACACGTCGTTATGATGCAGACAACGACCACGTCAAGGCGTTCGCAATCGCTGGCACAAACGATGGTTCTGAGTTTGAGAAAGTGGCAGACGTAGAGCTGCCTAACGCAGTAAAGGCAGGAAAAGCAGAGGCTGAATTCACAATCGCTGAAGGCAAGAGCTACAGCAAACTTCGTTTTACAGTTACTTCAACCACATTGGAGCGTGGTTACTGGCATATGGCTGAATTCCAGTTGCGTCCGATGACACTGAATGCTGACTGCAAGAACGCTACATATCCCGAGGCTTTCGCAGCTATAACGAAGGCTCTGGAGGAAGCAAATAAGGCTGTTGGCTCTGTTTCTGTTGAAGACATTGCTGCACTTCGGAATGCTTATGATGAGTACAAAAAGGCGATAAATCCAGAAACTGGCATTGATGCAATCGGAGTTGAGACACTTCGCAACAATGCTGTTTACGACTTGCAGGGACATCGCGTGCAGAACGTAGGCAAGGGCGTGTACATCGTTGACGGAAAGAAAATAGTAAGATAAACGATAAACTTAATTTTGATAATATTGGCGTTTCGTGTGTCAGCTACATGCGAAACGCCAATTATATTTATTATAAATTCATAAAAAGGCGCACCCTTTCAGAAATATTTAGTAAATTTGCACGTGTAATTTGCATCGTTGTGTGCAGTCGGCTCAGTATGATAGCTCTACGCACAGCTTGGAACGCATTTGAAAAATAAAAAAACAGAAGATATAAATATGAACGTTTTAGAACTAAGTGAACAAGAGATTGTAAGAAGACAGAGTCTTCAGGAACTGCGTGATATGGGTATTGAACCGTATCCTGCAGCCGAATTTCCAACCAACGCCTTCTCGGAGGATATTAAGAACGACTTCAAGGACGAGGACGAAAAGCGCGAGGTGGTAATCGCTGGACGTATGATGAGCCGCCGCGTAATGGGTAAGGCAAGCTTCGTTGAGCTTCAGGACTCGAAGGGTCGTATCCAGGTGTACATCACACGCGACGATATCTGCCCTGAGGAGGATAAAACTCTCTACAACACTGTGTTCAAGCGTTTGCTCGACATCGGCGACTTCATCGGTGTGAAGGGTTTCGTGTTCCGCACACAGACCGGCGAGATTTCAGTACACGCACAGTCGCTCACTCTGCTCTCGAAGAGCCTCAAGCCGCTGCCTATCGTGAAGTACAAGGACGGCGTGGCTTACGACAAGTTCGAAGATCCTGAGTTGCGTTTCCGTCAGCGCTACGTAGACCTCATCGTTAACGACGGCGTGAAGGACACATTCCTTCAGCGTGCTACCGTAGTGCGCACTATCCGCCGCGTGCTCGACGAGGCTGGCTACACAGAGGTTGAGACCCCGACACTGCAGGCTATCGCCGGCGGCGCTTCGGCTCGTCCGTTCATCACCCACTTCAATGCGCTCAACATCGATATGTACATGCGTATCGCTACAGAGCTCTACCTCAAGCGCCTTATCGTGGGCGGTTTTGAGGGCGTTTACGAGATTGGCAAGAACTTCCGCAACGAGGGTATGGACCGCAACCACAACCCTGAGTTCACATGTATGGAGCTCTACGTGCAGTATAAGGACTACAACTGGATGATGTCGTTCACAGAGAAGCTGCTCGAGACTGTCTGCATCGCCGTGAACGGCTCTACAGAGCGCAAGGTAGGCGACAACGTCATCTCGTTCAAGGCGCCTTACCGCCGTCTGCCTATCCTCGACGCAATCAAGGAGAAGACAGGCTTCGACTGCAACGGCAAGAGCGAGGAGGAAATCCGCGCATTCTGCCTCGAAAAGGGACTTGAGGTTGACGAGACATTCGGCAAGGGCAAGCTCATCGACGAACTCTTCGGCGAGTTCTGCGAGGGTACATTCATCCAGCCTACATTCATCACCGACTATCCCGTCGAGATGTCGCCGCTTACAAAGATGCACCGCTCAAAGCCGGGACTCACAGAGCGTTTCGAGCTTATGGTCAACGGCAAGGAGCTTGCCAACGCCTACTCGGAGCTTAACGACCCGCTCGACCAGGAGGAGCGCTTCAAGGAGCAGATGCGTCTTGCTGACAAGGGCGACGACGAGGCAATGATTATCGACCAGGACTTCCTGCGTGCCCTCCAGTACGGTATGCCTCCTACATCGGGCATCGGCATCGGTATCGACCGCCTCGTTATGCTTATGACCGGTCAGACCACTATTCAGGAGGTGCTGTTCTTCCCGCAGATGAAGCCAGAGAAGAAGATTCCGCAGAGCTCTATCAAAGAGTGGGGCGAGATTGGCGTGTCTGAGGAGTGGGCTTACGTGCTCCGCAAGGCAGGCTTCAACCTCATCTCTGACATCCGCGACGAGAAGGCTCAGGGTTTGCAGCAGAAGATTGGCGAAATCAACAAGAAGTACAAACTCGGCTACGAGAAGCCGTCTGTTAACGATATCCAGGCTTGGATTGACGCCGCAGCAAACGTTGCGGTAGAAACAGCAGAAGAAGCTGAGTAATTAATATATAAATGGTAGGAAGCGCTGGCTTCCTACTGTTTAATTTCTTAACGATAACGGTAATAGGATAAATGTTTAATTGCGGAAAAATAGCAATTATTGGCGGAGGCAGTTGGGCAACTGCAATTGCCAAGATTGTGATAGGTCATACCCATCACATAGGGTGGTATATGCGACGCGACGACAGCATAGAGGAGTTCAAACGCATAGGCCATAATCCTAATTATCTTACAAGTGTACACTTCAATACCGACGAGATATTCTTCTCGAGTGACATCAACCGCATCGTGGAGGCTTACGACACACTTGTGTTCGTGGTGCCGTCGCCTTATCTGAAGAACCATCTTAAGAAGTTGAAGACTCGCCTGCGCGAGAAATTCATCGTGACAGCGATTAAAGGTCTCGTTTCAGACGACAACATCGCCTGCTCCGAATACTTCCACGAGGTGTACGACGTGCCTGATGGGAATCTTGCGTGCATCGGCGGACCGTCTCACGCTGAGGAGGTGGCGCTCGAACGCCTTTCCTATCTCACCATCGGCTGTTCAGACCAGGAGAAGGCGCAGGCTTTCGCAGATGTGCTCGACTCGGAGTTTATCAAGACAAAGACCTCGTCGGACGTTATCGGCATCGAATATTCGTCGGTGCTGAAGAACGTGTACGCTATCGCGTCAGGCATCTGCAGCGGTTTGAAGTATGGCGACAACTTCCAGGCTGTGCTCATATCGAACGCTGTTCAGGAGATGTCGCGTTTCCTCACCGCTATCAATCCAATCGAGCGCAGCGTCTACGACTCGGTATACCTCGGCGACCTGCTCGTTACGGGCTACTCCAAGTTCTCGCGCAACCGCACTTTCGGCACTATGATCGGCAAGGGTTATAGCGTGAAGAGTGCACAGATAGAGATGGAGATGATTGCCGAAGGATTCTTTGGCACAAAGTGTATGAAGGAGAAAAACCGACACATGCACGTGAATATGCCAATTCTTGACGCCGTATATAACATATTGTACGAGCGCATCAGTCCGCAGATAGAGATTAAGCTGCTGACAGACTCATTCCGATAAAACCAAATTTTCACAAATACACACAAAACAATGAAAAGCATCAGCTTAGACATTACAAAAGCTACACAGTTCCTTTCAAAAGGCGCTGTTGAGGCTTATGAATCGAAAGTGGCAGCCGCTCACGAGGCTCTTGAGAACGGCACTTGTCCTGGTAACGACTTCCTCGGATGGCTTCACCTGCCATCTTCAATCACACCGGAGTTCATCGCAGAGCTTCAGAGCGTAGCCAACACGCTGCGCGAGAAGTGCGAGGTGGTAGTGGTTGCGGGTATCGGTGGCAGCTACCTCGGTGCTCGTGCCGTGATTGAGGCGCTTGGCAACTCGTTCGCTTGGCTCGTACAGGACAAGAAGAACCCTACTGTAGTTTTCGCTGGCAATAATATCGGCGAGGATTATCTCGCCGAACTCACCGACTATCTAAAGGATAAGAAGTTCGGTGTAATCAATATCTCTAAGTCGGGCACAACTACCGAGACTGCTCTCGCTTTCCGTCTGCTCAAGAAGCAGTGCGAGGAACAGCGTGGCAAGGAAGAGGCTAAGGACGTTATCGTGGCTATTACCGACGCTCACAAGGGTGCTGCGCGTGCAGCCGCTACAAAGGAAGGCTACAAGACATTCGTAATTCCTGACAACGTAGGCGGTCGCTTCTCTGTTCTTACACCGGTCGGCTTGCTGCCTATCGCTGTTGGAGGCTTCGACATCAAGGCTCTTGTTGGCGGTGCTGCCGACATGGAGAAGGCTACTGGCAAGGACGTACCGTTCGCTGAGAATCCTGCTGCTATCTACGCCGCTGTGCGTAACGCTCTCTATGCAGAGGCTGGCAAGAAGATTGAAATCCTCGTAAACTTTCAGCCGAAACTTCACTACATGAGCGAGTGGTGGAAGCAGCTCTACGGCGAATCGGAGGGTAAGGACGGTAAGGGTATCTTCCCTGCAGCTTGCGACTTCACTACCGACCTCCACTCTATGGGTCAGTGGATTCAGGAGGGCGAGCGCTCTATCTTCGAGACTGTCATCAGCATTGAGACACCTGAGAAGACTCTGCTCTTCCCGCACGACGAGGAGAACCTCGACGGTCTTAACTTCCTCGCTGGCAAGCGCGTTGACGAGGTGAACAAGATGGCTGAGCTCGGCACTCGCTTGGCTCACGTAGACGGCGGTGTGCCTAACATCCGCGTGTCTGTTCCGCAGCTCAACGAGTACTATCTCGGTCAGATCATCTACTTCTTCGAGATTGCTTGCGGCATCAGCGGCAACCTCCTCGCCGTTAACCCGTTCAACCAGCCGGGTGTTGAGGCTTACAAGAAGAACATGTTCGCTCTGCTCAACAAGCCTGGCTATGAGGCTGAGAGCGAGGCTATCCAGAAGCGTCTTGCTGAGGAGAAGTAATGTCTATTCTTGAATAGAAATTATATTTTAATGATACAATGTGAAAAACGGACTGCAGCGAAATATATTTCGGCAGTCCGTTTTTCTATTGGTTTGAGGGTATAGCGAGTTAGAATAACAAACAATTAGCTTTTCGTCGCTGACCCTTTCTTAACTCAATATGCAAAACAATGATTAAAGAAGCAATCAAGCAATACCTGTCGTCTCACGGTTTCGATCATTTCGACCCGAAGTGCGTGCTCTTCGACATGGACGGCGTGCTCTACGACTCTATGCGCAATCATGCTGCGGCTTGGCAGGAAGCGATGGCGCAGTTCGACATCCACTTCACTGCTGCCGACTCTTATGCCACAGAGGGTGCGCGCGGCGTAGACACCATACGCCACTTTGTGCGCCAGCAGCAGGGTAGGGAGATTGACGAGGCAGAGGCGCAACGTATGTACGACGTGAAGGCCGACCTCTTCCATCGTATGCCGACTGCCGAGATATTCCCCGGTGTGCTCGATATCATGCAGAAGATTCAGTCGACGGGCCTTACAATCGGCGTTGTAACGGGTAGTGGTCAGCGTCCGCTCATCAAGCGTTTACTGTCTGATTTCCAGGGCTTTCTCACCGAAGATCATATCGTGAGTGCTTACGATGTGCAGCGTGGCAAACCCAATCCAGATCCATATCTCATGGGACTGCGCAAGACTGGCAATTACGAGCCCTGGCAGGGCATCGTCGTTGAGAATGCTCCGCTCGGCGTCCGTGCCGGTTCAGCCGCCAACATCTTCACTGTGGGCATCAATAGCGGTCCGCTGCCCGATTCGGCTCTCTCTGACAATGGTGCGAACATTGTTCTTCAGCGCATGACCGAACTATGCGACTTGTGGGGCGAAATTCTCGCTGCCCGCAATTGATATAAAGTCAGCTGCATTAGCTTTCCGCTATGTGCAGCTGACTTTTTTTATAAAAATGATAAGTCGCCTTAATTTTTCGCCTCTATAATTCTTATAATATATGACTTTCGACTTTTTCTTCGTGAGATCAACGTAAGTGACAATGCGGGCCTTG
>ULUS01010089.1_pt1 | contig 17038 bp, 11 predicted proteins | sample 1958761 | NCBI WGS metagenome assembly ULUS01 (sample SAMEA4835767, study PRJEB28245) | human gut metagenome | biome: gut microbiome; material: fecal sample | place: Denmark | collected 2008
CGGCAGCGAAGATAAACGAACCATTCAACACAGCCAGGAACACCGGAGTCTTGTCCGCATAATCCTGGTTCAATCGGTCGGCAACGACCTGTACCTTCTTCAGAATATCTGCCTCTGGAATGGAGGTCTTGAAGGTCTTATCCTTGATTTTTACTATGCCCATAGTCTTGATGATATAATATTTTCTGCAAAATTACGAAAAAATCGTGAAACTTCATCCATTCATCGACTTTTTTTAGTACTTTTGCATTAAAATAATCAGATAATCGGACATAACATACATTAATATATGAAAATATTCACTAGTGCTCAGATACATGAGCTGGATAAATACACCATTGAGCATGAGCCGATCACATCGCTCAACCTGATGGAAAGGGCGGCAAAGGCGCTCACCCGTGCCATCGAGCAGGAATGGTCTAACAGAACGCCGGTCGTGGTCTTCGCCGGTCCGGGAAACAATGGGGGTGATGCACTTGCCGTGGCACGCCTCCTCAGCGAAGACGGCTATGGGGTGAGTGTATTCCTGTTCAATGTGCACAACAAGCTTTCTGCCGACTGTGCCACCAACAAGAAGCGACTCATCGAGGGTAAGCGCGTCAAGCAGTTTACAGAGGTCACCGTCAACTTCGACCCTCCTCAGCTCGAGGCGGGAATGCTCGTGGTGGATGGTCTCTTCGGCAGCGGACTCAACAAGCCGCTGGCGGGCGGATTCGCTGCCATGGTGAAATACATCAACCAGAGTGCGGCAAAGATCGTGAGCATCGACCTGCCTTCCGGTCTGATGAGCGAGGACAATTCCTACAACATCAGCGCCAACATCATCCGTGCCGACCTCACACTCACCCTGCAGCAGAAGAAGCTGTCGATGATGATGGCAGACAACCAGCAGTACCTGGGCAGAATCAAGGTGCTTGATATCCGACTCTCTCCAGAGTTCATCCAGCGCACCGAGAGCCGTTGCAGCATCCTTGAGGAGAAGGACATCCGCCAGCTCCTGAAACCTCGCGGCGACTTCGCCCACAAGGGCAGTATGGGCACGGCGCTCCTCATAGCAGGCAGCTACGGCATGGCGGGCGCTTCGGTTCTTGCCACCAGAGCCTGCCTCAGAACGGGTGTGGGAAAGGTGATTACCCATACGCCTAAGAGAAACTACGAAATCATGCAGATTTCCGTGCCCGAGGCGGTACTGCAGATGGATACGGAGGAAACCATCTTCAGCGAACCGGTAGATACGGAAGATTACCACGCCATGGGCATCGGTCCGGGACTGGGAACCAGCGAGGCAACAGCCATCGCCCTGATTGCCCAGCTCAGAAGATGCACCTGTCCGGTTGTGGTGGATGCCGATGCACTCAACATCCTTGCCAGTCACCGTGCCTGGATGCAGCAGTTGCCTAAGAACCTCATCTTCACTCCACATCCCAGGGAGCTTGACCGTCTGGCTGGCATCACCAGCAGCAACTGCACCGAGCGCCTCTACAAGGCATGCGAACTTGCCGACCGTCTGCACGGCTACATCCTGCTGAAGGGACATTTCTCTGCCCTCTGTCATCCGGATGGTAAGGTGGAGTTCTGCTCTACGGGCAACAGCGGCATGGCTACGGCGGGCAGTGGCGATGTGCTTACAGGCATCATCACCGCTCTTCTGGCTCGCGGTTACAAGCAGGCAGATGCTGCCCGCATCGGCATGTACCTTCATGGTCTTGCCGGCGACCTCGCCATCAAAGACCTGGGCAAGGAAAGCCTCATCGCCAGCGATCTCATCGATTACCTGCCGAAGGCATTCCTCAGAATGGAAGAATAAGATTGGAAAAGTATAAGAATGCAGAAAGGGTGTGCTCGTGTGAGCACACCCTTTCTGCATTCTTATGTTTATACTATGCTTCCAGTGAATTTCTGGCTTCATAGAAGCGCTTTTCCAGTTCGCGTCGAAGGTCGTCCTTGCGGTCCATATTCAGTTTCTTGCGGATATGGCTGCGCTGGCTGGTGATGTTCGATTCACTCTTGTTCAGTTCGTTGCAGATTTCCTTCAGCATCTTGCCTTCCAGCACCATCTGGCAGATCACTCGCTCACTGTTGGTGAGGTCGGCACATACCAGATCCCAAGCCTTCTTGCTCAGTTCGCTGGTCTTCAACAGTTCTGCGGCACGGTCCAGGATATTCTGCTGCTGCTCCGGGCGCAGGCGGCTCAGCAGGTTCACCGCCATATCCTTCTCTTCATCCTTCAGGTCGGCAAGCATGTGCAGTGCCTTCCTCTCTTCTTCCCTCATCTGCTTGGGCTGTCTGAGTTCCTTGACCATGACTGGTTCCCAGTTATAGAGCCATACATACAGAATCATCAGGAAACCTACCAGAACTGCCTTGATGCTGAAGAGCAGCACGGAGATCTGCGTATGCGAGATGGCTACCGCTACCACTGGCAGCAGAGCGATGGTAAAGCCGAAAGAAGTTCGGTTGAGCTGCTGGCTCTGGGCGGTAATGGCAAGTATAAACATGATGAAGATATTGCTCATCACGCTCAGGTTGTCCCGGTCGCCCTGATAGTGCAGACAGAGCATACTGTCAATCGCCAGCTTCACGAATACGAGGATATAGAGCAGGGAGATGCCGGTCTTGAATACCACCTTGCGCTTCAGCACCACATACATCAGCAGCGCCAGTGCGAGGGTATGGGCTACATTACAGAACATGCCCCCCCATGCTTTCATCATGTAAAACAAAAGGAAGTGATAGGGTATAATGATTATCTCTATCAGAGTCAAAAGGACGAAGGCGATCACCCTTCGGCGATCCACCACTCCACAGTAGTCAGGGCATAAATGATGTTCCAAGCGCAAACACCAATCCCAAAGTTTGTTCTTAGCTTTCATTTTCTTGCTTTCAATTTACTTATAACTTAAATAGTCGTTTATACTTATATATCATCAAAGTCTTGCCCGCTTGGGGCACTTTGCATACCTTTCAGGACCTCCGAGTCCAGAATTCATTGTTGATTTGCTAACTTATTCTTCTCAGTTGCAAAATTACTACTAAAAATCGAAAAAAACTAAGAAAGTAGGTAAAAAAGTGGCAGAAAAAGCAAAAAACAGATGAGAAAAAACATTTTTCAGGGTTTTTCAGTGTTTCATTTATGCGGTTTTTATTCAGTATCAGCATTTTTAGGCGCATTTTTCTTGGCAGCAATCGAAAAAAAACGCTATATTTGCAATCGTAAAAACAAAGTTCGCGGTTTCAAGCCCGAGCTTTCAATCAAACCCCAAAGTTGCCAACAGGCATCTAAGATAAGAACTGAGGAGTAGATGATAAAGATGATGATGAGTAGATGAAGAGTAAATGATAGACTAACTATTCTTTAATTAATAAAGTCTAGGAGCAAGCCTATTGAAAGGAAGGAAAAAGAAAAAGAAAAAAGTATAAGTATAAGTAAAAGATGATGATGCGTTTCTCTAGAGAGACCATTTGTCATTCTTAAATCATTAAAAGATTTTAAGTATGAACAGAAGGATTTTAATTGCGCTACTGGCTGTAGGCAGCTTCATCTGCCCAGCCGTAGCTCAGAAGGTGGCCTTGAAGACGAACCTCCTTTATGATGCTACAAGCACCATGAACCTCGGCTTCGAATTCGGCCTTTCCCCAAAATGGACCTTGGATGTATCCGGCAACTACAACCCTTGGACATTTTCCAAGAACAAGAAGTGGCAGCACTGGCTTGTTCAACCAGAAGCTAGATACTGGTTCTGCAATAAGATGATGGGCTCCTTCATCGGCTTCCATGCCTTCGGAGGTTCTCATAACATAGGTAACGTAGATCTTGACTTCAAGTTCCTCGGTACCGACTTCTCCAAATTGAAAGATTACAGATACGAAGGATGGTTCGTAGGTGCAGGCGTGGCATACGGCTATACCTGGGCACTCTCCAAGCATTGGAACTTCGAAGCTGAACTCGGAGTGGGTTACATCTATTCCAGAGCAGATAAGTATGAATGCCCACAGTGCGGAGAAAGACTCGAGAAAGACCAGACCAATCACTACGTAGGTCCTACCAAGGCGGCACTCAATCTGGTGTATGTCTTCTAATTCATGATACATTATTATATTAATAAGTAAAAACTGAAGATTATGAATACATATAAGATTTTAAACAAGACACTTGGAGCCGTCGCCCTCAGCATTCTGTTTAGCACTAACGCTATCGCTCAGGAACAGGCTGCCAAGGATATGAAAGTCCTCAACAAGGAAATCAAGAAGAAAGGCAATAAGGTGAACGTCTATATGGACCTCAATCTCGATGACGTGAAACTGGCAAGCAACAAGGGTCTCATCTTTACACCTATTTTATATAAGGGTGAGGATACGCTCAAGCTCCCGGCTGTGGAGGTGATGGGTAACAAGAGATACATCTACTACCAGCGTACCAAGAAGACCGCTACCCAGAACCCGCTCATCGTTGCCAAGCGTGAAAACAAGGAGCCACAGACGCTCCGATACGCTTACACCACTCCTTACCAGGACTGGATGAAGAATTCCAACTTCGCCATCAGCAATGATGCATGCGGATGTAACCAGAAACTGCTGGCAGAAAACCTGCTCACCAACAATGGCGAGGCGCTCGTTACGCCTCAGCAGCTCTATCAGGCTTATCAGCAGCCAAAGGCGGAGGCAGTGAAGATCAGACAGGAAAACGGTTCGGCTAGACTCAACTTCCGCATCAACAAGTGGGATATCGTGAAGGATCTCGGTAACAATACCAATGAGTTGGCTACCATCAAGCAGACGCTCGACCTCGTGAAGAACGACCCTGATGTAACCATCACTTCCATTACCCTCCACGGTTATGCTTCTCCTGACGGCAGCTATGCCAACAACGACAAGCTTTCCCGCAACCGTACCCAGGCTCTCTACAACTACCTGTTGAAGACCTATCCTATCGACAAGAAGCTCTTCAAGGTAGAATCTACAGCTGAGGATTGGGAAGGAACACTGGAGTACATCAAGAGTCACAACATCCCTCAGAAGGAAGCTGCTCTCAAGATCATCAACAGCGATATGACTCCTGACCAGAAGGAACAGGCGCTCGCAGCCAAGGCTGGTGAGGCATTCCGATTCCTCGTTGACAAGGTTTGGCCAGGCTTGCGCCGCACAGATTACACCATCGAGTACGACGTGAAGGCATTCAACCTCGAAGAGGCTCGCAGAGTGATCAATACCCGTCCGCAGAAGCTCTCTCTCCAGGAGATGTACATGGTGGCAAACAGTTATCCGAAGGGAAGCGAAGAGTACAACAATGTATTCGACACCGCCGTGAAGATGTTCCCAGAAGATAAGCTCGCCAATCTGAATGCTGCCCTTGCAGCCATCGACAGAGGTGACAAGGTTAGCGCAGAGAAGTACCTGAAGAAGGCTGGCACCGGTGCCGAAGTAGATAATGCCCGTGGTTGCCTCGCCGTTCTCAATGAGGATTACGAAGCTGCCAAGCAGTACTTCCAGAAGGCTGTAGCCGGAGGCTTGAAGGGTGCTCAGGAGAATCTCAACAAGCTGAACAAGATTGTGGAGTAAGAGTTTGATTTTTAAGTATAAGTATAAGTAAAAGAATAAACAATAACAATAATATAAACTAAAAAATTTAATTTAAGAACAAGAAAAGAAAGAATAGTATTTGATTACCCCCGGGCGAAGCCAGTGATGAGGTCTGAGAGACCCGTCCATTTCGCAACTCAAACTAAAAAAATTGTATAACACTTAATAAGTAAAAGATTATGAAGAAAATGAATTTGCTCGTTATGAGCTTGGTATCAGCAGCAGCGTTATCTTTCTCAAGCTGCAGTAGCAATGATGATTTGACAGGTGGTGGAACTCAGTCACAGGCTGATGGTGTCTATATGACATTGAGCATCGCAGGTTCTAACCAGGGTACAAGAACTACAGGTACAAACTCGAAAGACGGTACTCCAGAAGAATCAACCATCGAGAGTGGTACCATCTACCTCTATGACAAGGAGGGAACATGCATATTCCGCAAGGATATTACCAAGAGTATGTTTGCTACTCAGCCTACACAAACCGAAGTAGGTAAGACAAAACCTATTAAGGTTTCCATCAACACCGTGAAGACAGGCGAGACATACACGGTTTACTTCCTGGCTAACAAAACAGGTGAACAGAATCCTTTAACAGGTACATTCACATCTACCACTGGTGGTAAAGACTTCGGTGAAAACAATGCATTTGCAATGTTCAACCAGAACGACGAGAACAAAGCTGCTGCACATAGCACTGTAGAATTTACAGATAAAGCTAAGGATGAGGCACATCCAGCAGAAGCTCAAACAATTTTCCTGGATCGCGTAGTTGCTCGTATCGATAAGCCTACAGTAGCTGCAACTGTAACAACAATTGAGCCTAAGGCAGGAACAACCACAACCATAGATATTGATAAGACTATCAAGAGCATCGGTTATGAGGCTTATACCATCTCTAACGTGAACAACGTCTCATCCATCAAGCAGAACTGGACAACCAATTGGGAGAATCTGATTGTTCAGTACGGTACACCTAAGTACTACTTGCCTACAGAAACATTCGGCGGTAAGTACGAAGCTAAGGAGACAGAGCTTTTCGATAACGTACCAAGCAACTATGTATTCGAGAATACAACAGAAGAAGAAGCTGACGCAACAGCTCTTTACTTCAGAATCAAGGCAGAGTTGACAGACGCAGCTAAGGACGGTGCAGACTTTACAGACGGTACATTCTATCGCTATGACAAGAGACTCTTCACCAGCATCCAGGCTATCTTTAACGCAGCTGAGACAGGTGAAATTTCTAACCCATTCGCAGAGGCAGGGGCAGTCACAGTAGATCAGGTTTTGGCACAGATCAAGAATGAAGATGGCTCTCTGAAGACCGAGGCAGAGTTGGCAAGCTTCCGTGAGAAGAATAAGATTGAAATCTACCGTGGTGGCGAAATGTACTACCGCTATGCTATCCATGACAACCTGTACAAGCCAGAAACAACATACTCTGTATTGCGTAACACCATCTATCAGTTGAACGTAACTCAGATTAGCGAGGTGGGTAACGACGTTCCTAATGGTCCTAAGCCAGACGATCCAAACAACACCCCTAACTACTACATGACTGTTCAGGTGAAGGTTAATCCTTGGATCCTCAATGTAAAGGATATCGAGTTGAAGTAAGCTAGACATCAACAGAAGGAAAAAGATGAAAACGGGGATGTAACCCATCCCACTCTCAAGAGAATTCTTGAAACAACAATACGCTCAATCTCCCGGGGGCTACCCCGCCTCCGGGAGATTACAAAAACAAAAGATGATATTTGCCGCCAACAGATGGCGGGAACCCCTATCGTGCTGAATCAGCACCACTGAACAAGAAAACAAGGATGCCGGAGGCTACCCCACTTTTTACGCCCAAGGGCACACTACATAGAAGTATAAGTAAAAGAATTAATTAAATCCCAAAAGATATGAAACATTTCATCATCAAAAACGGTTGCAAAGTGGTTTGTATCTCAGCCATCGCACTCGCCTCGCTTTCATCATGCATGAAAGACGATCTGACGAATTGTCCTGCACATAAGGTGTCGCTCAAGTTCGATTATACATATAATGTTGAGAACGCAGATGCTTTCTCTGAAGAAGTAAGAAACCTCAACGTCTATGTTTTCGATAAAAACGGTAAATACTTCGATACCTATACACAATCGGCAGACAAATTCGAAACGGGTCACCGCATGGACATCACAGACTTGCAGGAAGGAAAATACACCTTCGTCTGCCTTGCGCGTGACAAGAAACCTACAGGTAGCAGAGCCGAAGGTGACGACGAGATGGAGTTCAGCTTCACCCAACTCACACCAGGCGTTTCAACCATCACAGACCTGCAGGAGGAAATGGGAAAGAAAAACGGAGAAACTTCCATCAACAACAGGAAATTCACCGCTCTCTACACTGCCCAGACATCTCTCGACTTCAAGGGAAACAAGGACACCACCGGTGAACTCAGTCTGATGAAATGTACCAAGACCTACCGCATCGTGATGCTTCCTTTCGATAACAACCAGCCAGGATTCGTAGCAGAAAACTTCGACGTAAGAATCAAGGGTTCGGCTGCCCTCCTCGACTACAAGGGCGACAAGCTCGTAGATGAAAACGGAGCGTTACAGAACAAGCCAATCACCTACATCCCTTACAACGAGGAACTGGTAGATAACAAGGACGGAGCCACCGAGGTGGAAGGTGAGAATATCAAGAAGGCACTGGTTTACGATCTCTCTTCATCCAGAATGTTTGAAAGAAATAACGACGTGAACAACAGCAACCCAGACAGTAAGGAATACGACGACAAGCGCATCGTCATCACCGACAAGCGCTCGGGAAAGGTCATTTTCAACCACTCTCTCCCTTGGTTCCTTGCCCTCTGCGGAGAACGCATAGAAAAGGGATGGGCGGAACAGGAATATCTCGACCGACAGGATCACTACACCCTCGTGTTCTACGTTCCTAGTCCTGATACCGATTTCTATATGGACACTAAGATCAAAGTGAACGGATGGGTTCTCAATCTCAGAGATATAGAACTCTAAACTTAGCGAAACAGCAGTGCTACCCACACTGACTAGTGAGAATGATTATTATTAAGTATAAGTAAAAGAATAAAACAATGAAACGCTATAACTCAACTTTGACCAAGATGACACGCCGGCTAGGCATGGCTATCACAGCCTTGCTCATGTTGAGCACAATGGCATCTTGCTCAGACCAGGACCCGCAGACATCGTCTGCATTCGGAGAGGAAGCTTACCTTAACCTAAGCTTCTCTACCGCTACGAATACAACTACCCGAGCAGGCGGCTCTGAAAACCTCGGCACCAACGAGACCCAGGCTAGCCCTAATAGCGAGAGCGACATCCACAACATCAAGGTATGGGTGTTCAAGACGGGAAGTGGCGATGATGCCCACCCTATCGCTGCCAAGGAAGATACGCCTCCTGCTGTCAACGGAAAACCTGTTAACGGCAAATATACATTAAGCTTGAAGTTCTTGCGCAAGATGAACAATGAAGATGTAACCAACATCGACCTCTACATCCTGGCAAACTCGGAAAGCACCAATGCCAACCTGAAAGGCAAGACGCTATATACCATCACCCGCAAGGACTTGAAGGAATTAACATTCAACAGTCCTTTCGGAATCAATGATGACGGTAGCGCAGAGACAACAGACGTTCCAGCAAACGGACTCCCTATCTCTCGTGCCATTACCAACATCGACGTAAACAAGTTTGCTGCACTCACAGAAGCCGATGCACAGAACAAGAGTATTACGATTCCTCTGGTTCGCGCCGTTTCCAAGCTTCACTTCTATTTCGCACGTAAGGCTGATGGCAATACTGAGAATGTGAAGGTGACCAAGATTGAAGTAGCAGAAAACACCATTCCTACCGCCAGCTACATTTTTCCTAACGAGGAAAAATATGATGAAGCAGATGCCAACAAGTCTGCAACAAGCAGCAAGTATGGCACTCCTGCTTACGTACCAACAGCCCTCCAACTGGCTGGTGTTGAAAATTCGGGGATCGCAGCAGTTGCAGACCCTACGGCATTCATCAAAAAGAGCAGCCAGACAGCTCAAGAATACCTGGATGCTTTCAAAAACGCTGGTATCGTTTCTCATCATCTCTGCTATCTCCGTGAAACCAACAAATCTATCCCAGTGAAGATTACCTATCAGTTGGCTGAAGGAAGCATCGAGAAGACCCAGGAGATTTCAATCCCATCTGAAGGCACCGCCATCCGCAACCGAGAGCTCGTAGTTTACGGCTACTTCCTCCAGGGTGGAGCCCTCTATCTCGACTGGCAGATAATGCCTTGGAACGTGGTAACATCTGATATTGGCTGGAACAGTGCAAGCTGCCAGATGTTTGCCTGGACAACAGAAACACCGGGTGCAAAGACGGGAGACGTAGAAGGTCGATACTGCATGGTTAACAATCCAAGATATAAAGACGAGAACCATAATTCATTGTTGGAGGCATCTTCTGGAGCAGCCTACTACTTCAAGGTAGAGGGTCCAACCGGACTGGTTTGGAAAGCTCATCTCACCAACACGGATGATTTCGCTTTCAACTATGGCAAATCTATAGAGAACCAGACCACCTGCGTTTCTACAGGCATCGCCCGAAAAGATCCTTATCAGATCAAGGTAGAAGCCAAGTATGCATGGACAAACGGTACTTCATGGACAGCAGAGTTGACTGACTGGGCAAAAGGTAAGGGCAGCAATCCTGTTGTATATACCGACCTCTACGTAACCGTATCGCTGGATGGAATCCATGAATACGAAGTGGAAATCAATCCAGATGGTGTCGGAGGTATGTATAAGAAGGGAAGAAAGTTTGCAGGAACCAATACCCGCATCCGCATCTTCCAGCTGCAGGCCATCAAGGATAAAGGCTACGATGAGCTCCAGAAAGAAAGTGGAAAGTATATTAATTATTTAGATAACTAAAGTAAGGAGGGCAAACAATGAAAGCAATATCAAAATACTTTGCGATGTGTGCAATCGCCCTCTTAGGGCTTACAAACACATCTTGCATGAGCGATGATATAGAGAGTACTCCTTCGTGCGATTTCAAGGTGGTACTCGACTATAAAGTAGGAAGCTCAACTACAGAAACCCGGGCTGCTCTTACCCGTGCTGATGAAGTTGGAAAGGCTGATCTCAATGAGAACCTGATTAATCGCCTCGACCTCTTCATTTTCAAGACTGATGGATCCATCGTTAAGAAGGTTACATTCGATGGTGCAGATGTACAAGGTAGTAGTCCTACTACAGAGTACAAGCACAAGGAGTTGACTGAGCTGACCCGTTCTGACATTGACGGCAACAAACTCTACTTGGTTGCAAACCTAGACAACTGGGGCAACATCAACAGCTTGAATGATTTAAAGATTGCCACCATCAATCAGGCAACAACCTTCCAGCATAACCAGAAGCAGTTAGCTTTCGTGATGGATGCCAAGATGCTGAAGAGAGAAGTAGAAACAGGAAAGATTCACCTGAAGTTCCAGCTGAAGAGAGCGCTCGCTAAGATTCGCCTCAGCGTAAAAGATGCCAGCGGCAACCTAGTAGATCCTACAGCGTATGCCTGCCAACTGGTAAACTATGCAGCTGATGGTTCCATCATTGAAGAAGGCACCTGCGCCGACAACAAATTGGCAAAAGCCGCAGCAGTCGCTACTCCAAACCTAAAAGTAGATGGCAAGGCTGTGTTCTACTCATACGCCAACAGTTGGATTGACACAAGCAAGGATCCAAAGGCAGAAGAGCCAATCGATGTCAACAAGCAGACCTACATCCTGCTCAAGGCAAAATACAATGGCACGAATTACTTCTACAAGGTTCCGGTAAACAAGCGCCTCTTCGAAGATAACGATGAGGCAACAGCAGACGGCAAGCCTAATTGGGCAAACTACGAGCCTCTCTATCGCCTCGACCGCAACACCATCTACGACGTAACAGCCCAGGTGGACAGAGAAGGTGGCGGTACTCCTGAAAATCCGGCAACATTGTATGTGAAACCTATCGTAAGTGACTGGGATGACAACATCGCATGGGACTATACTGATAAGGTAAGCATCGAGATGGAACGAGATGCAGGAGAATTTGGAGATGCAGTGGAAGTTCACTATGGTATTCCAAATGGCGGTGGTCCAGCTATCAAACTGAATAACATTGATACAGGCAACAAAAACTGGATCCTTCAGTGCGACAATCCAGACTTTGCGTTCTATGTGGATGGAAAGATCTATGATACAGTAAGAAAGAGCGACATCACTGGCAACTCATTTACATTCTATGTAGTGCCAAAGAGAAACAAAGACTTAGCTGTAGAAAGAAATTTCAACACCAATGTATTTATCGTTCTTGCTCCTGACATGAGAAAGGTTCTGTTCAATGTAGGAAATGGACATCTACCTGGAGATGACTTTAATATCAAGTTCACCCAGGGTGCTGATCGCTTAGGAAATTAAATGAGAATATGTGGTTTAAATAAACTAAAGGATTAAATCATCATGAAGAAGTTAAATAAATATAGAAAATCTGTACAAGGCTTGATGTTGTTGACCTTCGGTCTAACAATGGCAGGATGCTCCGCTCAGGATGATTTCTTCACCGAAACATCATCAGAGAGCCTCAGCATCAAGCCTAGTGTAACAGAAGCAACTGTATCAAGAGCTGTTGCTTCTGACCAAGCCCTGCGTGAAGCTGCACTGGACAACCTGTACGTGAAGATTTTCGACAAGGAATATCAGGAGCAAAGTGTCAACAAGAAGTTTGACCGCAACTTGCAAAGCAACAAGAAAGAGGTTCTTGGTCAGGGCAACTGGAAAGTTGACTTGAATCTGCAGGAGAACAAGGATTACTTCGTGTACTCTATTGCCAATGCAAAAGAGGACTTACAACAGGTAAACTCATTGGCTGACCTGGAAAAGAAGGTGCAGACTGATGAAGACATCTGGAAGCCTTACAGCAGCAACAAAAATGCAACTAAGAACTTCCTGATGACAGCCATCAACTCTAAATGGACAGTCAGCAAAGAACCTACTCAAACCATCGACAGTAAGCTGACAAGAGCTGCAGCCAAGATCATTGTAAATCTCAAGATCAATGTTGATGGCTACGAGGTGGTAGGCAAACCTACCTGGCAGTTGCTGAACTATAACACCCAGACTACTCTCTTTGGTCCAAATACTGCTAAGAACATAGCCAGTATGAGCGAAACAGAGACGAATGAGACAATGGCTGAGACTACAGATGGCTATCAGTTGGTTACCTACAGCTACGCAACATCATGGGGTGATAATGCAAGTGCACCTCAGGCAAAGATCAAGGTGATGCTGAAGAAGGGTGAAGAAACACCTGTGGATTACTATTACAGTATTCCAGTTCGCGACCCTAAGACTACAAAGAAATTGGAACGTAACTACGTCTATACAGCCAACGCCACCGTAACAAGTCTGGGCAGCAGCTCTGACATTACTTATGGTGATGCTATGAATCTGGTATATGATGTACAGAAGTGGACCAAGGGCGAAGAGACGACAATCAATGCTGGTAACCAGAAGTACTTGCTGGTTTCTCCTACCTTTATGATCATGAAGAACCAGAGATTTGATAATTCTACCATCAAGTTCTATGGTTCAGGTGAATGTAAGGTGCAAACCATGGAAATTTACTATTATGACAAAAATGGTAATAAACAAAAATGCTCTGGTAATCAATACTTCAATGCTTCTGCAGAATATGCAAATGGTCATAGTGAGTTAAAGGACAAGGGAACTATTGTTATTGGCGATGCGAACAATCCAACCGCCAATGACTTCGTACCACTGTCTGTTAAATATATCAAGATAAAGGTTACTTGCGATGGTCTGGAAGAGATTGTAACTATCAAACAGTATCCTTTGGAGTATATCCAGGGTATAGCTGGCTGGTATTCTACAAAATCTATAGACGGATGGATTGATTGGCAAACAGATCAAGCTTCGCACAAAACAAAGAAGACCTCATATGATGATCATTTTAATGCAAAAGTAAAAGACGGGAACTATATTTATGAATATTACGACAAGAATGATGCTTTTTGGCCGTGGGCTCCTGACGATTATAAAGCTACACTTGGAGACGGAGCCAGTAACGGTCAACATAATAATCAGATGTACGTTGTACAGATTACAAATACCCCTCAAAATAGCAAATACAAAATAGGTCACGTTACAAATATTGATAAAAATACGAAATTATCTTCAGAAGATGTTGTATCTCCAGCATTTATGCTAGCATCTCAACTTGGTACAGTTACTGCATTCACAAATAAAAACGATGGTAAAAATGCATCAGAACATTGTGACAAATACATTGAGGTGAGAAAGGATGGTAAAAAATATACCGACTGGCGATTACCAACAGCATCAGAAATTGGCGTTATCACAAATTATCAATATAAAACGAATCAAAATGTGATTGACGTTGTATTGGCTGGAAGAACCTACTGGGCCTTAAATGGCAGTCAGGTTACAGCAAACACAAATAATAGAAATACTGGATTTGTTCGTTGCGTTCGCGACCTCTCACCAGACGAGGTAAAAGAGCTGGAAAACAAGAAAGAATAACAATTAAAGAAGGTACAAAATGAAAAAGTTAAAATTATATATCGGAATGTTGGTAGGACTGTTAGCAACCATGCTAACAGCCTGCACAAGCGATTTGTCTGAAGAGACGGTGCCTTCTAACAGCAAGGGTGAGATGACGCTCAGCTTCAAGGTATCTACTCCAGACTACAAAATCGGAACAAGATCTGAGGGCTACAACAACGAGGGATTCGGAAGCTCTGATGTGCAGATATTCTGCTTTGATGCCAATGGATACTTCCTGGGCATGGGTCAGGATCTGACTGTGGAAGCTACAAGCAAAGAGGAAATTGGCGAAGGTGCAGCTAACACCAATAACAAAAAGATTAGTGTGAAGATGCCTAATGCCACCGCCCGACTCCACATCATTGCCAATGCCAATATCAATACAGAAAAGGCTGCCAACGAGTGGATTGGTTTGCATGAGAACAAGCTGATTACTACGTTTGAATCAATGGCTACTGAAAACCAGGCTCTGAAAACCAAGTATTGGGGATATTGTAAGGGCACTACAACTGCAGATATGAAGGCAAAGCTTACCAATAGCAGCAATGTGATTCATCTGATTAGAGATCGTGCTAAAATCACTGCAGACTGGGAACCTTCAACCAATATCAAGAGTGTAGAAATCTCCATCGGTGAAGGAATGAAATATGCAACAATGGCTGCATTCGACCGTAACAAACTGGAATTTCCAAACACCACTGCTGCTAAGGATTGGGAATGGAATATTACCGACATTACCCTGCCTAAGTCAGAAGATAGATACAAAGGTTCTGCAAGTCAGATGGGAACTGTGCAATATTGCTTTGAGGATGAAAACTCAAGTAAGAATCCTGTAAGATGTATCCTGAAAGTGACATTCAACGACAACACCGTAAAATGGTACAAGGTTTATCTTCAGAATGAGGATCAGCAATTCTACAAGGTCAAGAGAAATTATACCTATGCGATTCATATCAAGAAGCTGAATCCAAAGTTAGGATATCCTGACTACGACAATGCCTTTAACGGCTATGCAGCTAACAACCCATGGATTCAGGTAGAGCAGATCGTACCAAAGATATCAGATGGAACTTATACATTAGAAATTCCTAATGGTACAAACGTGATGTTGAACGATGGTGCTGCTGAAAGTCAGGAAATCGACTTCAATTACGAAGGTGGTGATTTGAACAAAGCAAACCGTTTCGATGTAAACTGGGTTACGAATAATGAGTTAGGTAAGAAAGATCTCACCATTAACTATGCAAATGGTAAGGGTAAGATTGGCTTTACTAGAGATGTCATTACCGACCAGCTAAAATCTGGCGAAATCCGAATACTCGACAAGGTGAGTGGTATGAGTAGAATCATCAAGATATACAGTATCACGAAGTTCGACTTCGGTTTCACCTTCTCAGGTATGTCAGGAAGGTATAAGGATAATACGGGTACTCTTACCTATACGATTCCGAAGAACTATCCTTCTGAGCTTCTGCCAGTAGAAATCAGAATAGCTTCTAACACCATCAACCCTGAGGATTGCGATGTGGAGGTAGGTTCTACAGTAGAAATCACAGAAGGCAAGGATTGGAACTGCTGGTTCTTAAAGAAGTTTGACTCTGCAGCGGCTCTCGGAGTAAAGCAGACAATTACTCTCAAGAACATCAGAGACAATAGCAGAGGTGACAAGGGTAGCTTCTACGTAAAAGTAAAATATGGTGGTGGTTTGCAACCTTTTGCATTCACCTACAAATAAAGAATTAGCAAAATACAAAAGTTAAGAATCATATATCTGTAAGAGAGGAGGGAAGGAAGTTGGGAATACTTCCTCCCCCCTTGTTTTAGTTATTATAAGACATTATTATCATTTACTATTATACAAATTTGCGAAGACTAGACTAGACTGGTCGTTGGAATTTTAGTTGCCGAGGAGACTCACCTTCTAAGATTCCACGACTTTTTTTGTGCCCTGAAAATTCCACCCCCGCCAGCCGTCCCACACACCGTTAGGCGTCCCGACGGATTTGAAATCCGTCGTAAAAAAAGGTTCGACCTATCAAACCAGGGGATTTGTAATCTCCCTAATCCATAACATATTACAATCTCCCTGCTGCGGATTGCAAATCCGCAGAACATAAATAGGTTAGGTCATTTTTTAACGACGGATTACAAATCCGTCGGAACGCCTAACGGAGGATAGGGAGATTATCTAAAAAATATCGCCCACCAGCTGATATCCACTTGCACAACAGGTGTTGGGCGAGCGCATATCAGCTGATATGCAAGCGCACAACAGCTGTTGTGCGGCTGAAGACATAGGCATCTCCGGCTTATACCGTTAATTCTTCCGGCAACAAGCAAAGGTTACTCCGAAGACTATATACGTAAAAACGATGCTACAATGATAGTACTTACAAGGCACGATGATAGTACTTACAAGGCACGATGATAGTACTTACAAACTGCAAAGACGTCACTGAGTGGTCACTATGATAGTACTGACGAGGCGTAAAGCCGCTTGTATCGCTTATTGCCTCACTATGGCACAACATTGCCCCTTACCAGGGCAATAATCTGCCATTGCCTGGCACAAAACGATACGTCGGGAGCTTTTTTTATAAAAGCACCACTCTTCTTTTTACTCTTCACTCTTCACCAAATCGGCTGAAACCCCAATAAACACTGGGGTTGCGAGTGGTGAAGAGTGACGCACCACTCTTCACCACTCTTCACCACTCTTCACCTTCGGCCGCCGATTTTCAATTCACAGATTTTCACAGATTTTCCGGGTGAAGTAACTACTCAGCACCCCTATGGGCATGAGTAATCGTCTT
>ULUS01037396.1_pt1 | contig 16920 bp, 12 predicted proteins | sample 1958761 | NCBI WGS metagenome assembly ULUS01 (sample SAMEA4835767, study PRJEB28245) | human gut metagenome | biome: gut microbiome; material: fecal sample | place: Denmark | collected 2008
GGTACATGTGAACCAGCTGTCAACCAGCAAGTAATCGAAAGGTGTCGGCTTCACTTGTGGTGGCTTCATCCATCAGACTTCGAAGCAAGTTCTTGTTAGCTGAAATCATGCGAGGTGGCAACTTCGGACAGTATGACACTCGGCTCGGAAGCAAGGAAAATGAAGGCAAACTTCATCGCTACATAAGGATGAACTTGAGAAACTTACGTTTCTTTAAGCATTATCCTACAGAAGCATTGAGTGAGCCTCTGTTCAGAACTTGGTTTTGGATGTGGAAGAAGACTCAGAGAATGGAGTAGAATTGTGTTCATAGCAAGCGTACTGCTATCAAAAACAAAACAAAAAAAGGGCTTGACTTTTGCGGAAGTCAAGCCCTTTTTCGTTTGTTATTGCGTATCTCATCGGATTAGAAGAAGAGGTAGCGGTTGTCCACCACGTTGGCCTTCAGGAGGAGGTCCTGCATGAAGTTGCTGGCATACTGCAGTGACTGCTGGCGCATCTTCTGGATGTACTCCTTTTCGTTGTACTTCACAGGACGCATGCTCTTGCTTGTCACCTGGAACATGTAGACACCGGCGTTGCCCTTCACGGCATGGCTGGAGAACTTGCCCTTGGCTGTGGCTGCCACAGCACCGCTCAAGGCAGGCTCGCTGGAACCGGTAGCGGAAACGAAGGCGGGTGAAGCGAAGGTCACCTGGTTGACGGTGCTGATGTTGGCACCCTTGGCCTTGGCTGCGGCAATGCTGTTCACGCCGTTGAGCTTGGCAATGAGCATCTCTGCCTTCTTGTCCTTCATCACCTCACGCTTGATGATTTCCTTCACCTGTGGGTCGTCGAGTGAACGGTAGCCCTGTGGGTGAATCTTGGTGAGCGAAACAACCATCATGTTGTCGTTGTCGCCACAATCGTAGAGGGGAGAAACCTCGCCTTCCTTGGCCTGGAAGATCCACTTGAGCACTTCGCGTGTGCCACGCACACCGCCCACGTAGTGTTGTGAGGTGGTAATGTCGTTGCCTGTCAGCACATTGTATCCCTTCTTGACAGCGTTCTTCTCGATGGCGTCGATGGTTGTGTTCTCGCTGAGGAACTGGCTGAACTGGTTGTAGGCTGCGTTGTATGTCTCCTTGCTGAAGTCGATGGTCTTCTTGATGACAGCTGCGGTGTACTTGGCTGTCATGTCGCGGCGGTCTACCACCTGGAGAATCACGTTGCCCTGTGTCATGGCAAGGTTCTGTGTGGCGTTGACGCCTGATGTGAGGAGTGCGTTGACGAAGGCCTTGTTGTCCTTGTCTATGCTCTGGCTCTGCTCATACATCTGGTTGGTGAACCAAATCTTCTCGCCTGTCTGTCCGTACTTGCGGGCAATGGCCTCGAAGTCGCCACCAGCCTTGAGTGCATTGTAGATGCTGTCGGCAGTTTGCTTGGCCTTGTCGCCAGCCACCTGAATCTGACGGAACTGCACGGAGTCGGGAAGTTCGGTCTTGGCGATGAGGCGGATGATGTTGAGTGTGTTGTCGTCCTTGTTCTCTACAGGACCCAGTGTCTGGCCCACAGACATGGAGTCAAGACGGGCTGCGATGTCCTGAGGGAAGGCGTTCTTGCTGACTGGAAGACCGAGATAAGGCACGAGCGATGCGCTCTTGCGTACCACGGATGCGGGATCCTCTGCGGTCTTGATTTGCTCGGCATACTGTGCGAACTGCTTGCCGAGAGCTGCACGGTCGGCAGCTGAAGCGCTGACATGCACGCTGACATACTTGATGTCGCGGCTCTCTACAGGCTGCTTGAAGGCGCCCTTGAGTTCGTCATACTTGGCCTTGAGGTCTGACTCGGAAATCTGCACCTTGTTGTCGTTGATGGAAGAATAAGGGAGGGAAGCCAGCTGGATGTTGCTTTCCTCGTTCTCGTCGGTGTATGCCATCTTGGCCTCAACGGGATTGGAAATCAGACAGTGTGCCAAGAGGCTCTGGTACTTCTGCGAGAGGAGTGTGTTGCGCAGTGTCTTCTCGATGAACATCCAGTACTTGTAGGTTGACTCTGCCTGCTGTGCCACCTGGGGATTGGCAGTCTTGGCCTTGTTGTAGTCGCTCATGAACTTGTCGAGCACGGTCACGTCGAAACGGCCGGTCTGCTGGTTGACGAACGGTGTCTGCAAGAGCAGTTGATTGGTGCCCTGTGTGAGCACGTTGCGCAGTTCCTGGTCGGTGACGGTGAGTCCCACCTTGGCTGCCTCGCTGGCGATCACCTTGTTGGACACATACTCCTGCCAAACCTGGTCGCGGATAGAGTTAAGCTCATCGTCGGTGAAGTTGTCGCGCTGATAACGAATCTTCATAGCCTCCGTGTACTCTTCAACTATCTTCTGGAAGTCCTGATAGTTGATTTTCTCACCAAGCACCTCGCCTATCTGCTGACGGCGGTCATTGTTGGTGGTTTCGCATGATCGGAATGCCTCTTCTGCAATGAAGGCGAAAAGGCCAAAACCGATAATACAGATAAGGATTACTCCTTTGCTTCTGATTTTTCCTAATGCTGCCATTTTATAGATTTATTTTAATTATTATTATTTTTCAGTTTGTTCTGCAGTGAAAGATTGATTTCTGCTTTTCACAAAGAGCATACAAAAGTAGTAAGAAAAAAGGAAATAACAGAATTTTTACACGGAAATGTGTCATTCCGCGTTCACTTTTAGCCTTACCAATTCTATTTTTGTCATTGTGTTCTTGATAATCTTGAACTCGTAGCGTCCGGCCTTGACCACTTCGTTGAGTTTGGGGAAGCTCTGGTAGACGTTGAGAATAAGTCCGCCGATGGTCATGTATTCGTCGCTTTCGGGCAGGTCGAGCCCGAACATCTCGTTCACCTTGTCTATTTCCAGCCGGGCCGAGAGGATGTATTCTCCGTCGTCGGTCTTCTTTGCCACATAGTTGGTGGTGTCGTGTTCGTCTTCGATGTCGCCGAAGATGTCTTCCACGATGTCTTCCAGCGAGACGATGCCGCTGGTGCCGCCGAACTCGTCGACCACCACGCCCAGGCTCTTCTTCTGCTGCAGGAACATGTGCATCAGTTTCTGTGCTGCCATGGTTTCGGGCACAAAGGGAAGGGTGCGCACATGGGCGCGCCAATGGTCTTTGTCGTGGAACATCTCTGACGAGTGGATATAGCCGACGATATGGTCAATGTCTTCACGGTAGACAATTATCTTTGAGTTGCCGCTCTCCACAAACTTCTGCATCAGTTCGTCGGTGGTGCAGTTTTCCTCCACGGCATTGATTTCCGTGCGGGGCACCATACAGTCGCGCACCTTGGTGTCGGAGAAGTCGAGGGCGTTTTGAAACATCTTCACCTCGTCGTCTATCTCGTCGTCGTTCTTGGCGTTGTCTATGCTCGACTGCACGAGGTAGTCGAGGTCTACCTTGGAGAACTCTTCGTCTTTCGCGCCGTTCTCCACCTTGATGCCGCCCAACTTGAGCAGGCCGCGTGAAAGCAGCGTGGCCAGTCGGGATATGGGCCAGAGGAGGATGTAGAAGAAGAAAGCCGGAAGGGCAAAGAAGGTGAGCAGCCTGTTGGGGTTGCTCTTGAAAAACATCTTGGGCAGGAACTCGCCCGTGAACAGCACGATGATGGTAGACACTACCGTGTCGGCCGTGACACGAAGTCCCACGTCGAGCCCTTCAAACACCGTGCTGTCGAACAGCTTGGCAAAGAGCAGGCCGTAGAGCACCAGCACGATGTTGTTGCCCACGAGCATGGTGCTCACGAAGTTGTTGGGCTGGCGGTAGAACAATGAAAGGCAATGTTGGGATATGCCGTTCTTTTCCTTGTCCATCTCAGCCAGCATGCGGTTGCTCGACACGAACGCCATCTCCATGCCTGAGAAGAAGCCCGAGAGCACCAGAGTGACGATTATTCCTATGGTTAAGTCTATATACATTTTTATTGTTTTCGTTTGGGCTGTGCCGGCAGACGTCCTGGATGCACTGCCGAACTGTCGGCAGTGGAGCCCTTGGCTGCCGTTGCCGTGTCGGCTGGCGTCTTGTCTATGTCGCCTTTCTCGAACGAGCCCTTGGTGTTCGACACATAGTAGCGGGTCATCCGCTCGTCGCTGCGGAAATAGCTGCCCTGTAGTTGTCTGTCGGGAGTGACGAGCCTTGAGAACTTGTTGCTGTAGAGTTCGTGCTCGTTCTCGTCCCAATAGAGTTCCTCGCTCGAGAAGCGCAGCCCGTCCTTGGTGAGTATGCGCACGCGGCCACGGAGTTCCCAAAGCCGCTTGGTGTCGAAATAATACGCCGTGTCGCACTGGATATACGACTGCACGTGAAACTTCTCGTCGAATTGCTCGAGGAAGAGTCCCTTGTCGAATATCCAGCGCGACGGGTTCACGTTCTGGTTGACCTCCCACCTTTCCGTCACTATCTTGTATTTGATTACGCCCGAATCAGACACCAGGGTGTTGACACCGTAGCTGGTCATCGTTGCCACGGAGTCTCGTGGGTAGATGGCTGGAGCGGTGTGTTCCTTGGGTTGGTTGCAGGCAAGCAGCGAGGTGGCCAGGATTGCCAACAGAACAATATGGTGTGTTATAGTGTTTGAACGCATTTGTTATTCCACTTTCCACTTCATGAACCAACGTTCGTTGAAGGTCAGTCCGATGTTGATGCGGAAGGTATTCTCCGTAATCAGGCTCTTGGCCGACTGGTGAACCCACTGTCCGCTGATATTGAGAATGGAGCGGTTGTTCCATCCGTTCATGATGGGTATGCCGAAACCGGCACTCACGGAGAGTTCCTTCGGGCCGTCGAGTCCGTTGATTTTCTGATATGAGGTGGCATAGGACGCGCCGGCACGGTAATGGATGCGCCCGAGGAAATGGCGGGAGCGCTCATTGTCGCAGTAGTCCACACCGAGGTTCACCTTGTGGCGGTCTGTAAACAGGTTCTTGGTGAGCAGGTAAGCAGCCTTGTTGTCCACCACTTTATATTGGGGAAACTGCACGCTGCCCCACTTCTGGAGCGAGTAGTCCACGCCCACCTTGAGTTTGTTGTCATGGTTCCACGCAAGGCCCACGCCAAGCATGGTGGGTATCTCGAGTCCGTTTTTCACAGTCATGGTGTCAGCGTATGCCACACCCGTCTGGCTGTTGTACGACTGCACCACGCACTGTGGGTCTGCGCCCAGCTTGTGGCCCAAGGTATAGGTGGCACCCAGCGTGAAGCTTTCCTTCTTGTTCAGCACGAACTGATACTGCGCTCCGAACATCAGGTTATAGCTGCGCACATCCACATTGTAGGCTTTGGAAAGCGTGTTGGCATAAGAATCGCTGTAGGAGTTGGACACGGTGCGTGTGATGTCGCCCCACAGATAAGCCACGTTGGCACCAATGGAGAGTCCCTTCAAGGGTTCCCATCCTGCACCCAGGTAAATCTGGTGGAGGCCACCCGAGCCGGAATAGGCATTGGTGTAGGTGGCGGTAGAGCCGGCATTCAGCGGATTGGTAGACGAGTAGCTGTAGCCCACGTTGGTGAAAGGCAGGATACCGAAACTCATGCCCAAGTGTCTGAAGGCGCGGAACCCTGCCACGGCATATTCAAAGTCGGCATTGTTGGCATTGAGTTTCTTGCCGTTCTCCTTGAAGTTGGTGACCTGTCCGCTCACGCCCACATCGAAGATGAACGTCAACGAGTCCATTGACGAATAAGAGGCGGGATTGATAAAGTTCACTTGATTATGTTCACGGAAGCCCAACCCTACTCCATTCATACCGCGATTGAAGCCGCTGGTTTGGTCTGACAATGCACCCAGTCCATACTGGCTGTATGGAGAATTCGTGCCGCTCTGAGCCACTGCTGTCAGAGACATCGCCGTCAAAAAGAGGGCGCTTACGATGTTTTTCTTCATTAATAATTGATTTATAGCACACTACTACAAGTATGCGCATTTTTGGTTCGATGCTGCAAAATTATTGAAAAAAAACGAAATAATAGCACGTAAAGTCAATAATTAAAGTTATTTTTGCATCGTGAAAAGTTTAAAAACCATCATAAAGACAGTTATACTCGGTGTTATATTATTGGCTTTCAATAATATAACCGCAGTATCTCAAGTTACCAGCAACCCTGCTCAAGCCTCCGGATTAGACTCTGTGCGCATCAGCTTGCTCACCTGTGGTCCCCACAACGAGGTTTACAGTCTCTATGGTCATACCGCCATCCGCTATGAGAATCCCGCTCAGGGAATCGACGTGGCCATCAATTACGGCATGTTCAGTTTCAACAAGCCGCATTTCATCCTCCGGTTCGTATTCGGCTTGACAGACTACGAGATGGGCATTGTGCCCTTCAGCACCTTTTGCGAGGAATACACCCGTGAAGGAAGAAAGGTAGTACAGCAAACACTCAACATCGACAACGAGTCGAAAGAGCGCATCATCAAGGCCATAGAAACAAACTATGAGCCGCAGAACAGAGAGTATCGCTACAACTATTTCTACGACAACTGCACAACCCGTGCCCGCGACATCCTGGTCGACAACATCCAGGCTGCCGGCCACAAGGTGGACTATAAAGAAAAAGACAGTTCTAACGGCACCTTCCGCGATGCCATCCACTTCTATAACCACAACCATCGTTGGGCAAGGTTCGGCAACGACATCCTGCTGGGCATCATGGCAGACAGGACAATGACCGAAAGCGAAAGGCAGTTTCTGCCCGAGCATTTGGAAGAAGACTTTGCCACCGCACGCCTTGACAAGAAGCCGTTAGTGGGAAAGACCACCGTTGTGGTGGAGCAACGCCCCCCGACCCAAGAAATGGGGTTTCCATTTACGCCTTACGAATGTAGCATCATGCTTTTCTTCATCTGTTCCGCTATCTGCGGATTGGAGATTCGCAACAAAAGGATCTATTGGGGGGTAGACGTGGCAGTGATGACGCTCAGCGGACTCGCCGGCCTCATTCTTTTCGCCATGATTTTCTCGCAGCACCCCACAGTGAGCCTCAATCTCCAGATATTGGTTTTCAGTCCCCTCCCCTTGTTGTTCCTTTGGAACACGGTGAAGGCCACCCGAAGAAACGATTATCCCCTGTGGACTACCGTCAACGCTGTCCTTGTAGGACTGTTCTTTGCGGGAGGACTTTTCCAGGACTATGCCGAAGGCATGTATTTTGTGGCATTGTCTTTGTTGTCAAGAAGTGAGTCCCACTTCGTGGTTTACAAAATGAGAAAGGACACACATGAATAGATACGTTACAGCAGCGCTCGTCGCCATCACCGCCACTGCCACACAGGCACAGACGCTCAATCCGGCGCCCAAGCTTGTGGTCAACATCACCGTTGACCAGTTGCGCTCCGACTATATCGAGGCCTTCGCTCCGCTCTATACCGAGAACGGTTTCCGCAAGTTGCTCAAGCAAGGCAAGATATTCGAGAACGTGTCCTACGCCTTTACGCCCATCGACAGGGCATCTGCCATTGCCACCATTCAGACAGGAGCCACACCTTATTATAATGGTATCGTTGGCGAGAAGTGGCTCGACCGCAACACGCTGCAGCCCATCACCTGCGACAGCGACCCAAAATTCCAGTATTCCCCCAACCATATCGTGTCGTCTACCATTGGCGACGAACTCAAGATAGCCACCGAAGGCGGTGCCCTGGTCTATGCCATAGCACCCTTCCGCAACGCGGCCATCCTCTCTGCCGGCCACGCTGCCGACGGAGCTATCTGGATAGACGAAGATGGCAAATGGACCACTTCGACCTATTACAGCAAGGACTTGCCCAAATGGGCTAAGGTGTTCAATGAGACCAACCCACCCAAGTCGCTCAGAACCAACGATTTCATCGCCATCAATTCGAGCATTACAGACATGGCGCTGCAGTGCTTCCGCAACACGTCCATGGGCACCGACAGCCGACCGGACTTGCTCGAGGTGACCTACTATGCAGGCAATGTCAAGAACGACAAGACCACGCAATGGCAGAGCCAGTTGCAGCAGACATATGTCAGTCTGGACAAGAACATTGGCAAGCTCATCACCACCATCGAGCAGAACCTGGGCCGGCAGAACGTGGTGTTCGTGGTGACCAGCACCGGCTATAGCGACGAGGAGGAGAAGCAGGACTATGCCAAATACCGCATACCCACCGGCACCTTCTACATCAACCGCACCGCCAACCTGCTCAACATCTATCTCGGAGCCATCTACGGACAGGGACGGTATGTGAACACATACTTCCACAACCAGCTCTACCTCAACGACAAACTCATCGAGCAGAAACGCTTGAGCATGAGCGATGTGCTCAAGCGGTGCCAGGCATTCCTCATCCAGCTTTCGGGCGTGCGCGACTGCTTCACGAGCGACCTGCTCCTGACCAGCCGCAGCAACGACCTCGAGACCATCCGCAACGGCTACATGCCCAACGTCAACGGCGACATCGTCATCGAAGTGACACCAGGCTGGCAACTGCTCAACGAGGACAACCAGGAGACATTCACGGCACGGGCATCGTTCGTGCCCTTCCCCATTATCATCTACGGTGCCGACGTCAGAGCCGAGCGCATTTCCACTCCGGTCACGGTAGACCGCCTTGCGCCTACCATAGCCAAAACCATCCGCATCAGGGCACCGAATGCCTGCAAGGCGGCACCTCTTTATTGAGCCGACAAAGGGCGGTCAGCGTGTGTGCCCTACCCTTGCAGACACGCCACTCCCCTGTTTGCCATCCGCCCGGAATAGGGCTGCATCCCTCCGCAGCCCCTTATACATCACCTTATTATATATAGTGTGCTGCAATGGCATGGAGAGAAAAAAGAAAAGGTTTCCCTTTGTATTGTCTCCAAATTGCAGTACCTTTGCAAACCAAAGTGAAATAAATAAAAACAAAATAACAATGAATTTCAACAAAATCCTCCAGTCATTGTTCGGCAACAAGTCTTCACGCGACATGAAGCTCATCCAGCCCATCGTGGAACAAGTGAAGGCCGCCTACCCTGAAATCAAGGCGCTGAGCAACGACGAACTGCGTGCACGCACCAACGAAATCAAGAAGTACGTGCAAGACTCAGCCAACGAACAGAAGGCCAAGATTGCTGAACTCAAAGCCAAGATTGAAGAAACGCCCATCGACGAGCGTGAATCTATCTTCGCCCAGATCGACAAGCTCGAGAAGGAAGTGCTCGAAATCTATGAGAAAGCTCTCACGGAAGTATTGCCCGTGGCGTTCAGCATCGTGAAAGACACTGCACGCCGCTTCGCCGAAAACGAAGAGACCGTGGTCACCGCCACCGACTTCGACCGCGAACTGGCTGCCGACCCCAAGAACGACTTCATCACCATCGACGGCGACAAGGCCATCTATCACAACCACTGGACAGCAGGCGGCAACGACCTGAAGTGGGAAATGGTGCACTACGACGTGCAGCTCTTCGGCGGCGTGGTGCTCCACCAAGGCAAGATTGCCGAAATGGCAACAGGTGAAGGAAAGACCCTCGTGGCCACCCTTCCTGTGTTCCTCAACGCCCTCACCGGCAACGGCGTACACGTGGTGACCGTCAACGACTACCTCGCCAAGCGTGACTCCGAGTGGATGGGACCGCTCTATGAGTTCAACGGACTCTCCGTGGACTGCATCGACAAGCATCGCCCCAACTCACCCGAGCGCCGCAAGGCCTACATGGCAGACATCACCTTCGGTACCAACAACGAGTTCGGCTTCGACTACCTGCGCGACAACATGGCTGTTTCGCCTGCCGACCTCGTGCAGCGCGCTCACAACTATGCCATCGTCGACGAGGTCGACTCCGTGCTCATCGACGATGCCCGTACACCGCTCATCATCTCTGGTCCCGTGCCCAAGGGCGACGACCAGATGTATGAAGAGTACCAGCCATTGGTGGAGAAACTGGTCGACGTGCAGCGCAAGCTCGCCACTCAATATCTGGCAGAGGCCAAGCAGCTCATCAGCAAGGGCCAGCAGACCAAAGACCAGAAGACACTCGACGAGGGTTTCCTCTCGCTCTACCGCTCATTCAAGGCCCTCCCAAAGAACAAGCCGCTCATCAAGTATCTCTCGGAAGAGGGCATCAAGGCCGGCATGCTCAAGACAGAGGAATTCTACATGGAGAACAACAACCGCAAGATGCCCGAGGCTGTAGAGCCTCTCTACTTTGTGGTTGACGAGAAACTCAACTCCTGCGACCTCACCGACAAGGGTACCGAATGGCTCTCAAACCAGGTGAACGACAAGGAGCTCTTCGTGCTCCCCGACATTGCCAGCGAACTCTCGGCTCTCGAAAACGAGAAAGACCTCGACGAACAGCAGCGCCTCGACAAGAAAGACGACCTGCTCAACCACTATGCCGTGCAGAGCGAACGCGTGCACACCCTGCAGCAGTTGCTCAAGGCCTACACCATGTTCAACATCAACGACGAGTACGTGGTGATGGACGGTGAAGTGAAAATCGTGGACGAGCAGACCGGCCGTATCATGGAGGGACGCCGCTGGAGCGACGGACTCCACCAGGCCGTGGAAGCCAAGGAGCACGTCAAGGTGGAGGCTGCCACACAGACATTCGCCACCATCACCCTGCAGAACTACTTCCGCATGTACCACAAACTCTCCGGTATGACCGGTACGGCCAGCACCGAGGCAGGCGAATTCTGGGACATCTACAAGCTCGACGTGGTGGAGATTCCCACCAACAAGCCCATCGCCCGCAAGGACCTCGACGACCGCGTCTACAAGACTGCGCGCGAGAAATACAAGGCCGTCATCGAAGAAATCATAGAGATGCGCAACGCAGGCCGTCCGGTGCTCGTGGGTACCACATCGGTTGAAATATCCGAAATGCTGAGCAAGATGCTCGACATGCGCCATATCCCACACAACACCCTCAACGCCAAGCAGCACATGCGCGAGGCCCACATCGTGCAGGAAGCCGGACGCAGCACTATGGGCAAGGTGGAAATCACCGACGCCGACGGCAACAAGCACGTGGAGGAGCGCATGCTCGGAGCCGTGACCATCGCCACCAACATGGCAGGCCGTGGTACCGACATCAAGCTCACCCCCGAAGTGAAGGCAGCAGGCGGTCTGGCCATCATCGGCACCGAACGCCACGAGAGCCGCCGTGTGGACCGCCAGCTTCGCGGTCGTGCCGGACGTCAGGGCGACCCGGGCTCATCCGTGTTCTACGTGTCGCTTGAAGACAAGCTGATGCGTCTGTTCGCATCCGAGCGCATCGCCGCCGTGATGGACCGTCTCGGCTTCAAGGAGGGAGAGCGCATCGAGGCTCCGATGATCTCGAAGAGCATCGAGCGTGCACAGAAGAAGGTCGAGGAGAACAACTTCGGCATCCGCAAGCGCCTGCTCGAATACGACGACGTGATGAACAAGCAGCGCACCGTGGTCTACGAGAAGCGCCGCCACGCCCTGATGGGCGAGCGCATCGGCATGGACATCACCAACGTGATCTGGGACCGCGTGGTCAACATCATCGAGGGCAACGACTATGAGGGCTGCCGCGAACAGTTCCTCAAGGTGCTCGCCATGGAATGTCCTTTCACCGAAGAAGAGTTCATCAACAGCAACAACCACTCTGACCTCGAGGAGCGTGCCTTCCAGGAAGCCATGGCAGCCTTCAAGCGCAAGACGGACCGCATACAGAGCGTGGCATGGCCTGTCATCAAGCAGGTGGAGGAAGAGCAAGGACAGATGTTCGAGCGCATCATGGTGCCGCTGACCGACGGCAAGCGTGGCTACAACATCCCCTGCGACCTCAAGGAGGCCTACGACACGGAATGCAAGAGCGTGGTCAAGCAGTTTGAGAAGGTCATCATGCTCCACATCATCGACGACGAGTGGAAGGAGAACCTCCGCCAGCTCGACGAACTGAAGCACAGTGTGCAGAACGCTTCCTACGAGCAGAAAGACCCACTGCTCATCTTCAAGCTTGAGAGCGTGAAACTGTTCGACAACATGGTGAACACCATGAACAACCGCATTGCCAGCATCCTCATGCGTGCCCAGATACCAGAACTGCAGCAGCAGGAAGTGCAGCAGGCTGCTCCTGAGGAGCACAGCCAGCGCTACAACGAGCAGAAGGAAGACCTGGAAGACGAGGCACAGCGTGCTGCTGCCAGCCAGGACACACGCGAGAATGCACAGGAAGTGAACCACACTCCCTATGTGAAGGACAAGATGCCTCGCCGCAACGACCCGTGTCCATGCGGCAGCGGCAAGAAGTTCAAGGACTGCCACGGCAAGGGACTCGTGTAAAGAACCATACATTCATCAGTAAATAAGTCAGGGGCATATCAGGAAGCAATTCATGGTATGCCCCTTTTCTACCTCATCAACCATTAAAGCAAGAAGATTATGACAAACAAGGAATTAATGCTGAGGGCTATTGCCCTCAGCGAAGAGAGTGTGAGAAAAGGCGGTGGCCCGTTTGGAGCCGTCATAGCCCGCCAGGGCGAAATCATTGCCGAAGCATCCAACTGTGTGACCATCGACTGCGACCCCACGGCGCATGCCGAGGTGTCGGTCATCCGCAAGGCAGCCCAGGCTCTCCACACGTTCGATCTGTCGGGCTGCGAGATATTCACCTCATGCGAGCCCTGCCCCATGTGTTTCGGTGCCATCTACTGGGCACGTCTTGACAAGATATACTATGCCAACGACCGCAAGGATGCCGCTGCCATAGGCTTCGACGATGACTTCATCTATCAGGAGATCGCCCTCGCTCCCGAAAAGCGCAAGAAGCCCTCCGAGATTCTTCTCCGCACAGAGGCCATGAAGGCCTTCGAGATGTGGAGCGAGAAAACTGACAAGACGGAATACTAAACGCCCTGCTCCACTCCGCCTGTTTGTGTCGGCAGACGCAAGCAGGCGTATTTCTGAATAGCTGACTGAAAAAGGAATAGCAGGCTCAAAGAAATAGCTGACTGAAAAGGGATAGCAGGCTCAAAGCCCAACTTCTCCATAGCCCAGGGCAAGCGAAGACACCCTGTGGATAAATAGCATTACGCCCTGCAGAGACAAAAGTAAAGGTAACCAACTGTGGTTCTGCCTACTTTTGCCCTTGCAGGGCGTACGTTTTAGCCCACGTTACCCGGGGTGTCGCTACGCTTTGCCCTGGGCTGAGTACAGGCTGGGCTTACAGCCCGATTGTTGTTTGAGCCAATACAAGTCTTGGCGACTACATATCATTTGTCATGCTTGCAGCCCGATTGTTTCTATCAATGTAAACCTTGGGGTCGCATACCACTGCCCGTCTTTCTTACACTTGGAATAATCATCAACTCCAACCCCTAATGAGCATGATTGAATTAGATGCGTCCCTATTCCTCGCTGATTTTCCAGTCCACGATAGTGCGCTGCTTACTGTCGAAGCTGATGCCTATCTTCACGAGCCGCTTGCCTTCCGACTGATACGGAAGCATGTAGCCCTTTTCGTCAATCTGTCGCAAAGCCTCATCGGCACTCTTGTCCACTTTCAGCTCAAACACGTAGACCGTGTCGGGCATGTGCATCACGGCATCTGCACGACCGATGGCACTCTTCACCTCTGTCTTGATGTATATGTTCAGAAAACTGAACATCAGGTAGAAGATGGTCTGGAAATGTTTCTCCGTATGGTTCTCCAGGTCGTAGGGAATGGTGGCCATATAGGTGCGCATGTGTTCCAGTGCAGCCTCCATGTCGTTGCGATACACCGCCTTGCAGAATCCCAGCAGAAACGCATCGTTGTCGAGATGGCGAGGATTCACGTAGTGAGGCATCAGCGAATAGAGCATGCCGTTGCGCACCTCTGTATTGGGAATGCCCAGAGTGTATTCATGGAACACTGGGTCGTATTTCTTGATGGTCAGGTAACCGCTTTGGTAGAGCAAAGGCAATGCGTCGGTCATTTCCTCCGGCGAACGGTCGAACGAATCCAACGTCACGTCCTGTCCTTCCAGGGAAGCCAGGTTCACATTGAACCTGTCGAGTTGCTTCAGCAGGAAAGTCGGCGTTCCGGAGCCAAACCAATAAGGGGCTATCTTCTGTGAGTTCAATGCTTTCACCAAACTGAACGGATTGAATATGTCTTCAGACTTTTCGCTGAAATGATAACCATCATAGTAACGCTGCAAGGCCTCCAGTGTCTCGTCGTAGGTTTGGTGGAGCGCCTGAGCCAGTCCCTCTACGTCGGGTTTCATCACCGTGGTCAGTTCCGTCTTGCTGATGCCACAGATGGCAGAATACTGGTCGAACATGCTGATGTTGTCGAGATTGTTCAGCTCACTGAATATGCTGAGCTGCGAAAACTTGGTGATGCCCGTGATAAAGCAGAACTCCAGATAGGGGTCGAGCATTTTCAGTGGACTGAAGAAGTTCTGCATGATTTTCCGCAGTACGCCCAGGTTTTCCTTCTCGTGCACCACGTCGAGCAAGGGGGCGTCATACTCGTCTATGATGACCGCCACCTTCTGTCCGGTCTGCCGGAAAGCGGTCTTCACCACGTCTGCCATTCTGGTGTTCGGGGTCCCGTTTCGGGGCGTCAACCCGTATTCTTCTTCGTAGGGTTTCAGTATCCAGTCCAGATACTGGTTCAGAGAGTCGGCATCGAAGTGCTTGGCACCGCTCATGTCGAAGTGAAGCACGGGATGCTTGGCCCATTCCTTTTCGTAGTCTGCTATGGCAAGCCCCTCGAAGAGGTCCTTCCTGCCCTCGAAATAGGCATGCAGGGTGGAAGCAAAGAGCGACTTGCCGAATCGCCTCGGGCGACTCAGAAACACATACTTCATGCCCTTGGTGCGGAAGTCTACAATGAATGGCGTCTTGTCCACATACAGGTAATGCCCCTCTCTGATGTTGGAGAAGGTCTGTATTCCTACCGGATATTTGTTGACGATTTTACCGAACATATTGACTTGCTTTTGTTTGGTTTGCTAAGTTACGAAGTTTCCGCCACACAGCCAAGCTTTGCGGGCACAAAATGTGCGGGCATCAATTCAGGTAGAAGAAGTAGACGGCTGCCAGCACGGCTGCCACCAGGAGCATGATGACGCTCTTGATCATGCAGCCGGCAATCTTCTTCACCAGGAAGAAGACCACGATGAGGGCGATGACGCTGAACAGGGCGTATCCTAAATTTTCCATTTCTTGAGTTTCGTTTTAAGGGTTCTTGTTTGTGTGCCTGCTACTTGAACAGGCGGCGGAACTGTGCAGGTATGGGTGTGTCGAACTCCATGCGCTCGTGGGTGACGGGATGGTAGAAGCAGAGCACGTAGGCATGAAGGCAGAGGCGGTGTATGGGGTCGTCGCCGTTGCCATATTTCACGTCGCCGCACACGGGATGGCCCATGTCGGCAGAGTGCACACGGATCTGGTTCTTGCGGCCTGTCTCCAGGCGGAACTCCACGAGCGAGTGCTCGGTGGTGCGGTCGAGGGTGCAGAAGTGTGTGACGGCATACTTGCCGCCGTTGTCCACGGGCGATGAATAGGTGACGTATGCCTTGTTGTCCTTCAGCCAGTTGGCTATGGTGCCCTCGTCGTCTTCCATCTCTCCGCTGAGCACCGCCACATAGCGGCGGTCGTAGACGATGTTGTGCCAGTCGTGCTCGAGTATTTGCTCTGTCTGCATGTCCTTGGCATAGATCATCAGTCCACTGGTGTCGCGGTCGAGGCGGTGCACCACGTGGGCACGGCACTTCTGTCGCGACTTGTGGAAGTAGTCGTCGAGCACGGTCTTCACGTTGAGCGACGAGTGGCCGGCAGCCATGGAGAGGATGCCCTCGTTCTTTTCTATCACCACGAGATACTGGTCTTCGTAGACTATCTTCACATACTTGCTCTTGAAGGTGTCGTTGCGTTTCGACTTGCTCACGGCTATCTTCATGCCCTGCTTGAGGGCGAAGTCGAACTGTGTGACCACCTTGCCGTTCACCTTGATGCCGCGGCCCTTGAGGGTGTCCTTCACCTTGTTCTTGCTCTCCTTCAGGTTCTCGAGCAGGTATTCGAGCAGTGGTGCGTCGTGTTTCACCACCAGCTGGTCGTACTCGCCCTTGCCTGTATAATGTTTTCTTTGCATGCTGTTTTCTTGTTTTGCCTACAAAGTTACTCATTTATTTCGACATACGCATCCTGCCCGGACTGAATTGTTCGGGCAGGTGCCAATTAGTGGGCGTATAGTCCGACTTCTCCATGCACGACTGTTTGCCACCAAACACACCACACAACCGCACAGGGCAATCCCACCCTATCCTTGGATGGACTACATGAAAAGAGCCGGGCACTGCCGCTTCTGTGCGACATGGTGCCCGGCTCCTGATGGGTCTTGATTATGGCCCTCGGCTGTTAGATTTCGCCCTCTTCCCCCAAGAAGTTGAATGTGTTAGAGGTAACTTGACTTCCCTTCACAGCATCTTTGCTGGGAGTGGAATCATAGTTGGCAGGATCACTGGCAGCCATCATGGGCTGACTCTCTATGGTGAGCACGCTGACACGGGGCTCGATATAGTTCTTCTTCATTTTCTCGTTTGTTATTATGTTTTCTTGTTATTGTTTACTTATTTAATCACATACACCTTGCCGTTGTGGATGTAGGCACCATGCTGCGGACGCTCTATCTTCTTGCCCTGGAGAGAGTAGTAGGCATCGTCGCCCACGGTCTTCTTGGCGGCGTCGATGGCCTTGATGGCGGTCTCTGTGCCGAAGGCTATGCTCAGGTAGTTGGCGGCAACCTGTGTGTCGTCTATTTGGATGTAAGCCTTGCCGGCAGGGATGGTCTCGCCGTTCTCGAGGCGTGCGAACTGCCCCTTGTTCTGGCTGTTGCAGATGAGTACGTATGTGTTGTCGTTTTCTATCTTGGTTGCGTTGACAGCTGCCTTGAGGGCGTTGCCTGCGAGTTCGGTGCCGGCTGTTGTGGCAGCC
>ULUS01006391.1_pt1 | contig 16837 bp, 18 predicted proteins | sample 1958761 | NCBI WGS metagenome assembly ULUS01 (sample SAMEA4835767, study PRJEB28245) | human gut metagenome | biome: gut microbiome; material: fecal sample | place: Denmark | collected 2008
TCGCATAACATGGCGAAGACCGCTTTGGTCCGCCATCCTTATAGCGTAGCGGTTCCGAGCACCGGGGGGCGGTTACATCCTCTCGTTCCTGAGGTTTCTGTCCCCCGCAAACGGGGGAACCGGAGGGGGTGTAAAGACCATTGAGGGTAGGTTTTCAAATTTCTTATTTTTAAGACCAATAGTTAAATCAATAAATATAATCAAAACAGAAATTGATGGCATTCTCATAAGAGCACGTCTCAGCCTTTCTGTCTTATAATAATTTAATAATATGAGAATAGAAGATTTAAGAATAGGTAATTATGTAGATGTGGTACTTAAAGAAAATAATACCACAATACGATGCAAGGTTCAACGTATCAATCATGATGATAAATCTGCAGTCTTTAAAGACATGACTAATGGTTCTGAGTTTCTTGTTGACACAGAGGATAAATGGAAATTAGTCAAAGATGTTGTTACAACAGCTAATGAACTGACAAAATTAGGGTTTAATTATGATTCAGAAATGTCTGTATATATGTTGCCTACAAAAGGAGCATGGTACATTGGTAAGGCAATAGTTCAAAAGTATGATGGTCGCTATGATTTATTCATAGAAAAAAATGATGCATTTTATGGATGCAAAGCCATAGCCGTCCCGTGTATCCACCTTTTACAAAATGTTTTAGCAGATTATTATGGTATAAATATTGATTGACGTGCAGTTCTTCTATGTAATTGCTTATCAATTCTATTACATATAATCAGGAGAAGGTCGCTTTGGTTCGTTAACCATATAGTATGTGGATTCAGAGTTCTGAAGTCTTTTCTTCCTAGAGGAGAGAAATGTGAGGTCGATCCTTTTTCAACATAGAAGGATGGAATAATTTTAGTAAGAAAAATATTCGGTAGGCGAAGCACCATTAGCATTTTTTATAAGCTACTTTTCGCTTTTGGTGTGGAGCCTACCTCTTTAATTAACAGTGAATAATGTATGATAATATTCAAATTATAATCAGGGCTGGCGGCGTTGGCAGCTGCTACTGGCCAATGTCACCCCCCGATTACCCTAAGCAGTTCATTGATGTGATGGGTGTGGGGCGTTCCCTCATTCAATTGACAGTAGATAGATTGAAGCCAATCTGTCCTGTCGAAAACATGTGGGTAGTAACAAACGAGAAATACATTCGCATTGTCAAGGAGCAAATCCCTGACATACCAGAAGATAACATGTTATTAGAGTTGGAGGCTCGCAATTCCGCTCCATGTATTGCTTATGCCTGCCGGAAGATCCAAAAGCTGTATCCTGATGCCAACATCGTGGTGACACCATCCGATGCCCTCGTCATTAATACTTCGGAGTATCAGCAAGTGCTCAGCAAGGCATTGAGCTATACATCCGATAAGAACGCCTTCGTTACTATCGGTATTAAGCCAAGCCGACCTGAGACAGGTTATGGCTATATCGCTGCAGCGTAGAAAAGGACATCTGATTGTATGAATGCAACTGCGTTAATCATGCAGCCGACGAAATCAAGATGGTGTAGTTTAAGATTTGGATGGTTATATTGTAGCAGAGATGCACGGAAAACAGCTTATTTACTCATTGAAAGAGGAGTAAAGAATTAAAGATTTTCTACCGGAAAGCATGTGGCACATATGATATACAGTCCCTTTAAACTTACAATGTTGTATTAGGTAACATGCTGAAGACATTATATGGTTAGATAATGAAAAACATTCGGGAAAAATAAGCAAGTGGAACCTGAGAGTTTTTATGAAACAATGATGTATCAAGGTATAACAATAGAGCATAAGTTGCAAATAGATAATCCACTTTTTAACGATCTTTTGAAATAACTTTGGAAGGTTATAGTTGCAGGGGGCAAGGATTGCAGCGACGTTTATCTGTAAGTACAACTTAGATTCTGTCGGGAATCTTTAAACCATTTTCATAAATTTAAAATACAGCTAAGAACAAGTTGCTTAACCTATTTGCTTATAAGTAATTACAAACCATAGTTCTTGTTTGGCTGTAAAATTAAATAATATTTTTATAATTGATTTTTAATGAGTGTTCAATATATGAACTAATGTACATATAGCGAATACCAACAATTAAGGTAATTTAAAATATGATAAGTAAGTTTTTTTGGATTTTTTTAGAAAAGGGAGGTGTTACCTTATTCCAATTTCTAACACTCTTGTTGTTAGGTAGATTGTTGGCACCTGATACTTTTGGAGTATATGGAACTATGATTATTTATATATCTATAGCTGAGACATTAATAGATTCTGGTTTTGGTGGGGCTATAGTACAAAAGAAAGAAATTAACCAGCAAGATATAAATACTTTGTTTTATTTTAATATAACAATTTCATTTGTTTCTTATATCATTCTTTTTTTAGTGTCACCTTATATAGAGTCTTTCTATAAAATTGAGAAATTATCTTTGTATTTCAGAGTGTTAGGCTGTACTATGATTTTCTATTCTTTTTCTTTGATTCAAATTTCTTTAATGAATCGTAAGTTGCAGTTTAAGAAATCATCTGCTTTGAATCTAGCTTCTTATTTATGTGCCTCTTTGATAGCGATAGTATTGGCCTTTTGCGGTTGTGGTATTTGGTCTCTGATTTTTCAATTAGTTTTTTCTTCATTGTTCTTGGCGATTTTTTGTTGGACTATAAATAGAGTTAAAATTACATGTACTTGTTCCAAAAAATCTTTCCGCTATCTTTGGAGTTTTGGTATAAATACGGTTGGGGCTAATATTTTACAAACAACTGTAAATAATATAATATCTTCAATTATCCCTAAAGTGGATTCTGTAAAGAATGCTGGGCTTTATTTAAATGCTAATAGAGTTTGTAATATACCTATTAATATCTTAATGCAATGTATAGATAAGGGCATCTTTCCTATATTGTCACGAGAGGAAAATCTGTCTTTACTTGTAAGAAGAGCTAGAAGCCTAAATAAATATTTTATCTCTTTTGTTCTTCCATTTTTTCCTTTAATATCTTTATCTTCAGTTTCGATATTGAAACTTTTGCTTGGTGAAAAATGGGTTGAAGGAGCTTCCTTTCTTTCTGCTTTAGCTTGGAGTGGCATTGGCTTAAGTGTTCAAACTGTTTATAGGAATATTGTAAAATCTACAGGTAAAACTAAATATATTTTTATAATAGAAATTTTAAAGAGTTTATTTGTATTACTCCTTGTAGTTGCATCAATTCCATATGGTTTAACAGTAATGATATATGCTTTTGTTCTAGCTTCATTTATTGGTGTGTTTATGTGGGCAGTGTTATTGCAAGCTAAATTTTGTTATTCTATAATAGCACAACTTAATGATAGTGTGAAGCCTATAGCTGCTTCATTGGTTATCTATTTCTTAATTCTGTATTTGAAAGAATATAATATTTTGGAATCGTCTATTTTTATTATTCCTATTGGTTATATCTTGTATATTGTTGTGTCTTTTATATTTAATAATAAGGAAGTTAAATTCGTATGTTATAAAACATATTCTGTTTTAATAAAAAAAATAAAAAAATAAAAAATGAATAAATTCTTAAATTTTTTATGTCTATGTTGCTTAGTTTTTTTTTGTGTGTGTTTTGCAATAAGTTCAAATTCACCGATTACAACTTTGCATATTATTCCTTTACTACTCACTTTTCTTCTTATTATACTATATCTTTATAGTGATAATAAAATAGAACAAATTCGAAAGTCTTTTTGGATTCGTCCCTCAATGTTATTATTACTTTCATTGGTTATTGTTAATTTACAAATTCCTATAAATATCTTTGTGGGGTTAGGAGATGGTTCTTATTATTTGGAGTCCTCAAAGTATGCAATATGTTCAGGTGAAGTACTCTTTTTTGGATGTATAGGAATAATCTCATTTATATATGGTTATCATTATAGGGTACTATCTAAACCCCATAATAATTTTGGGAATACATGTAAATCTCCTGTTTTGATTTGGGTGTTATTATCTTTATTGTCTTTTATATTGTGGGTTATTAATATTGATTTAAATAGTTTTTTTACAGGAATGGAGTACCAAGGCTCTGGAGCTGCAGACCGAGTATCTTCCCCATTTGCAATATTTGAAACTCTTTTAGACTGTTTTATAACAATATCCTTTGCTGTTATAACTAAAAACAACATAAATAGAAAGAACGTAAAATGGTCTTTTTTTCTTTATTTAAAATCAATACCAATGCTTTTATTATTAGTTATCGGCTTTTATATGGGATTGAGAACGATGAGTGGTGATAGGGGTCCAGTTATATATACAGGTTTAATGCTTTTCTATTCGTATGTAATTACAACCCAGAAAAAAATAAAACTATTAGTTCTTGTAAGTATGGTTATTGTAGGGGCTTTTTCTTTGACATTATTAAATGTTGTTAGAAATTTTAGAAATCCAAACGAAACCTTTTCTGAAAGACTTACTAGAGGGTTGGATGAAATGGGTGATAATACCGAGAAACGGACTATTTCTCCATTTACACATGAGTTAGCAAAATCGGTAAATTGTAATTATATAGCTGTGTATGATATCAATAATAATATAACAACTTATAAATATGGTGGTTATAATATCAGTGAATTGTTAGTAGCCGTTCCTGGCATGAATCGTGTTTTTAAGACATTTTTTGATATAGATTTATATAAATTTAATAGCAATGAATATTTGACAATTTCATGCTTTGGCAAAAACTATTTGTTTGGATTAGGAACAACAGCGTTGGCTGATTTCTATCTTGATTTCGGAATGCTAGGTATGATTTTGGGAATGTTCTTAATAGGCTTTATATATAAAAGGGTTGATTATTATATAAATAATCCAGTAAGCAATATTTTATTGATAATATGTTTATTGAAATTTTCATCAATGTCAATCTATATGCCTAGAGCATCTTTATCATTAATTTTATGTCGAATTTTTTATATACTTATAATATATTATATATTTTCAAGAATATCACTTTTCTTTTATACAAAAAAGAATTTTATAAATGTAAAAAAATAGCATATGAATATTTGTATTTGTTCAGATGGTTATCCATCACAAGGATTACCTTATTCAGCATTTATACAAGTCTTAGCAAAAGAGATGGTTCGTCAGGGGTGTAATATTGAGGTTGTTGCACCTCAATCCCTAACGAATCATTTTTTTCGCGGTGGTAAGTTGAGTCCTTGTTATTTTGAGGATTCTGTTGAAGTAAATGGAGTGAAAAAAACCATTAAAGTTTATAGACCATATACAATTACATTTGGCAATGGAAGATTTGGAAAATTAACTCCAAAAATGAATAGATTAGTTACAGAATTTATAATTAAACGGAAAAAAATTATTCCAGATGTCTTTTATGCACATTTTTGGTCTAATTCCTTTAACGTTTTACGTATTTCTGAGAAGCTAAATGTTCCATTATTTGTGGCTACAGGTGAAGATAAAATAACAATTCCTTTGTTTTTATCTAAAATGGATATAAAACAACTTAACCAAAAGGTTAAGGGAGTTATATGTGTATCTACAAAGAATATGCATGATAGCATTAAACTTGGTCTAACAATATTAGAAAAGTGTATTGTTCTTCCGAATGCTTTTGATAATAAAGATTTTTATCCAAAGAATAAAGCAGAAATTAGAAACGAACTTGGATATTCTCAGAGTTCATTTATTGTAGCCTTCTGCGGAAGATTTAACAATCGTAAAGGAGCTATGAGAGTAGCTAAAGCAATTAATCAATTGAAAGATTCGGATATACATGCTATTTTTATAGGGAGTATTGCGGACAATGAAACAGAAATTCCAGATTGTGATGGAATCCTATTTAGAGGAAAATTACCGCATAAAGATATATCAAAATATTTAAACTCTGCTGATGTCTTTGTACTTCCATCACTAGCTGAAGGATCTCCTAATTCTGTTATCGAAGCAATGGGTTGCGGGTTGCCTATTATTACTTCTGACAAACCGTTTGTTTTAGATTTCTTAAATCATGATTCTGCAATGTTGATAGATCCTACGGATGTAAACCAAATAGCAGATGCGATTTTCAAGTTAAAACATGATCGTACGTTATTAAATAAACTGTCTATGGCTTCTTTGTCCAAATCAAAAGAGATGACAATAGATAAACGTTGTTTGAAAATTCTAAACTTTATTCAGAATCATACTAAACTGAAATAGGTTATAGATATTATATGATTTTGGGCAATATTATAAGTTGTCGTTTAACAGTAGACAAGAATGATTTGATTTCTTATATTTCGTGTAAAGTTGCTTTATTCTTGCGAATAATCCATAATGAGCTTTTGTTTATGATGTATATAGGGACAGTAAAAAAGGATTTTATGATGTTGATGCATGGATGTTTTTGTACTGTTCTGTTTCGGGAAATTCTTTTTAAGGCAAATTATTGAAGTATTAGAAGTCAAAGTTACATTTGGTATTTATATATTTCATAATTACCTATTGAATATTATAAGAGTTTTTGATGATATAATGTTTAAGGAGTTAACTACTTTTTATTTGTTGTTATAATTATTGATTTCGTTAAGTAATTTGAATCTATATATAATGGCAAAATGTTAATATAATTATTATTAGGACAATTTTAATATGATTATCGGAATAAATTTGATAGCTCTTCCTTCAGAGCAAAGTAGTGGAGCTTTCCGCTATATTTACATGATGTTTCAAATCATGGGAAAATATAAATTGACAAATATAGAATTTGTAATTTATAAGCAAAAACAAATTTCTAGGGATTACCTTGATATTCCTAAGAATTTGAAGGTAACATACGTTGATGTACCTAATTTAGGTCAAGGGATAAAACGTATTGTGTTTGAACAAACAATGTTTTATAAATACTTATTGCCATGTGATGTATTATATAGTTATTGTACTTCAATTCCTCTTTTAGTAAAATGCAAAAAAGTATTTACGCTGCATGATGTTTATTATTTAACAACGAAACAGAGATATGGCTGGTTACAAAGAAAGTATTTAACTTTAGTGACAAAAATTTATTGTAAACTATGCGATAAGATTTGTACAGTTTCAGAGTACAGTTATGCTGAAATTTTAAAGTTATTAAAAGTGCCTGCAGAAAAGTTGGTTCTTACGTACAATTTTGTCTTGCCAAGTCAAATTAATATACCAGTTTCAGCTTCATTTGTTGATAGTTTTGGTAATACTGTAGATTTGCAAATTCCATATTATTTATATATTGGGAATCTTCAGCCAGGAAAAAATATTGCTGGGATGGTGAATGGCTTTTTGGAATATGCAGGTTACCGAAGCGATATCCAATTAATAATATGTGGTAAATCTTCTGTTTACGGAGATAATATAGCTCAAAGAATTAGTAAAAGGGATAATGTACATTTTATAGGATATCAGTCTCGGAATAATGTTGAGGTTTTATTGAAACATTGTAAGGCTGTAGTCTTGTTATCTTTTTGTGAAGGATTTGGTATTCCTCCATTGGAAGGTTTTGTTTATGGGCATCCGGCGTTAGTTTCTTCAACTACAAGTTTACCTGAAGTTGTTGGAAACGCTGGTTATAAGGTCTCTCCAACGAATATAACAGAGATAGCTGCAGGTTTTAAAATACTAGATGAACAACTTGAGGATTTTATAAAGTTTATTCCAGAACAACTTTCAAAATTTAGCCCTTATAGTTCTGTTGAAGCCTTTTTCTCAGCCTTGGGTATTACTGATTTCGAGTTAGTTTCTTAAATTATTAATATCTCTTTAATATTTTGATGTGTCGAATATGTGATGCCAAAGGTTATAGGTCTTACAGACTTTTAGGCTCGCTATAAGTTGATAATTAATATTGTATTAAAGGTTCGTGTTGCCAAGATTACGATGAAAAAGAAAGAAATTATTAATATCAGTCTTCATTTTCGCTTTAGATGTCTAACTCTATTCTGAGGCAACGATTTTTTAAGGTATGTAGTTCAACTTAAGCCTATTTTTATTTGGTACAACTATCTAAGGTTTCATGTACTTATTGAGTAAAACTACATGATACATTTTTGAATTATTAAAGAACAATAGACATAGATATATGATAAAGAATAAAGAATGTTTGAAACAATATATTGCAGCAGACAGAAATGCAATGTTAGGAGGCAGGTCTAGTTTGAAGGAATTTTTGAGAGGAAATTCGGATGATGTGCTTCTATTCTATTTTGTCAAGAGATTGCGTAAGTTGGAGTTTTATAGGTATTTATATAAGAATAAGGGGGGGGCTTTATCATGCAATTCGCTATTTTGTCGCTAAGCATTTGTTTATGTATCTTCGGCGCAAGTATAACTTATTCTTGTCACCTGGGTGTTTCGGAAAAGGGTTGCACATAGTTCATTTCGGGTACATTTGGGCAGATAATTCTTGCGTAATAGGAAAAAATTGCACAATTCTTCCGCGGGTCTTATTAGGTAAAAAAAAGCCAGGACTGCAACCTCCATTGATATTTATCGGTGATAATTGTTATATAGGTACTGGAGCTACTATTCTTGGTCCTGTTACAATCGGAGATAATGTAACTATAGGTGCAGGGGCAGTAGTTACGAAAGATATTCCTAGCAATGTTGTTGTGGCTGGCAATCCTGCTAAAATAATAAAAGTGAAAAATGGAAGTAATTGTATAGACTAATTTTAGAGATGGTCGCATGGAGCGGGGTAACTCGTTGGTTATATTAATCTTTTAAAAGTTTAATTCTTAACTATAGCCTTATTGAGGAATTTCATCCGCTTTAGTTTGATATCTCGAAAAGAAGTACCAGATTTTCTGCAAATTGCTTAAAGTATAGCTGTATTAGAATTATATTAGTTTTTATACTTGCAGATGTGGGAAAATAGCAGATTAAAGATATTCATCAGTGAAGTTACATCTGTTTGAAAATCCAAGTCGAGAGCATTTCTGGGCGGAAGGTCAAACTCGCATATCTCAAACAAAACTTCATGGCAGCAATCTACTCCTTCTTTCCAAAGAAAATAGCTGACGATAATCTGAGAGTCACTCCTTTTGCCTTCTATGTTCAAAGGTTTAAAAAAACTTCTTATCAATCTTGGTTGTCATACAGCTTTAGAAACCTCTTAATGCTATGAGTTGAGGAGAAATTTATTTGAAATGCGACAACCTGATAGATGTCGTAAACATGTCTTATGCAAGATTAGAATTGGATTCTTAAACTTATTTTTATGTTTGATGGTGTAAAGATAAAAATATTCCAGGTAATGGAAACATGCAGAGATTATTATTTTAATAAATAAACATTTTAGAACATGCCTACTTTTTAGTGGGCTCAAATTTTATATATAATGACACTTTCGGTATTAATGTCGGTTTATAAGTCTGAGCATCCTTCCTATTTAGAACGAGCTCTTCTAAGTATATGGGATGATCAGGTTAGAAAACCAGATAAAATTGTTTTAGTTCAGGATGGTCCTGTCGGTAAAGAACTCGCAGAGGTGCTTTCACAATGGAAAAAAAAATTGGGCGATTCTTTGTTGTTAATAGTCAATCCGATTAATATCGGGTTAACAAAATCCTTGAATATTGGAATTAAGCATATTTCAACTGATTATATTGCTCGTATGGATAGTGATGACATTTCTATGCCTGATAGATTCGCAAAGCAAATGTCTTTTCTTGAAAAAAATGATTTTATCTCCATAGTCGGTTGTAATATACAGGAATTTAGCGATTCATGTGATTGTTTAAGAATTAGAAAATTTCCTCGGGATACCGAAGGAGCTATTGCTTCTATTTTTAAAGCCAATCCTCTAGCTCATCCTGCGGTCATGATGAGAAGAAAAATATTTGATAATGGAATCTCGTATAATGAAGCTTATCGTACGTCTCAAGATTTGGCACTATGGTTTGATGTTCTTGCAGCAGGATATAAAATAGCTAATATGGATGATGTTCTCTTAAAGTTTCGACGCAATGACGATGTATATAAGAGACGCTCTAATCTTAAAGATCGTAATCTAGAATTATTGGTGCATGAGCGAGGTATTCGTAAATTGTATGGGATATCACCAATAAAGTCCCTATTTCCATTAGCTCGATATGTTATGAAGTTCCTGCCAAAGTCTTTGATTAGGACTTTATATGATGGAGAATTTAGAAACAAATTGATTAAATTTTAAATATTTGTAGATTTTATGTTGAAGTTAATGTATATAACCAATCGACCTGAAGTCGCTCAGATTGCAGAGCAGGCTGGTGTTGATTGGATTTTTGTCGATATGGAATTTATCGGCAAAGATGCTAGACAGGGCGGTTTAGATACCGTGCAAAATCATCATACTGTTGAGGATGTACGAAGAATCAAGCAATCTGTTACTAATGCGAAAGTGTTGGTACGAGTAAATCCTATTCATGATGCATTAGATAATTATCCTTCTTCCAAGGATGAGATTGATGCAACAATTGAAGCAGGTGCAGACATCTTGATGTTGCCTTTCTTCCATACGGTACAAGAGGTTGAACAGTTTATCAAGTATGTAGATGGACGAACTAAGACTTGTCTCTTGCTTGAGACACCTTCAGCAGCAATCCTCTTGGATGATATTTTGAAAGTTCCTGGAATTGATATGATTCATATCGGTCTCAATGATCTGCATCTCGCAATGGGCATGAAATTTATGTTTCAGCTTCTTACAGATGGAGTTGTAGATCAGTTGGCTACTAAGATTAAGGCTACAGGTATTCCTTTCGGTTTTGGTGGTATTGCAAGAATAAATTCCGGAATGCTTCCTGGAGCTGCTGTCTTGAAAGAGCATTATCGCTTGGGATCCTCAATGGTTATTGTGAGCAGAAGTTTCTGCAATACTGATAAGGTAACTGACCTTGATGAAATCCGACAGATTTTCAATGAAGGTATAGGCGAGATTCGAGACTTAGAAAAGGAAGCCCAAGCTGCAGTTGATTATTTTACCAGCAATCATAAGCTGGTAGAGGATTCTGTAGAAAAAATAGTAGAACTTATAAATGCAAAAAAAAATGGAAATCAATAAAGGTGTAATAGCTAAGCTTCGTGCAGAATATGGTGATGCTTTCTATCTTTTGGATAGCGAGCAATATCAGAAGAACTTTTTGGAATTGAGAGATACTTTCCGTAGTATCTATCCGAACTTCAATATTGCTTATTCTTATAAGACAAACTATACTCCAAAGTTCTGTAAAATAGTAGATCAGCTAGGTGGATATGCTGAAGTTGTATCTGAAATGGAAATGGAGATAGCTCTTCGTTGTGGCGTTAAACATCGACGAATCATCTGGAATGGGCCTATCAAGAACCCTCAGAAATTAGAAGAGTTCCTTGTTGCTGGTGGTACTGACAATATAGACTCTTTAGATGAGTTGGAGATAGTCAAGGGGATAGTGGAGCGTCATCCGAATACAACAATCCATCTTGGAATTCGTTGTAATTATGAAGTGGGAGATGGGGTTGTTAGCCGTTTCGGATTTGATGTTGATAGTGATGATTTTAAGGAAGTATTGAACTTTGTTCAGAATACTCCAAATGTTCATTTTGTCAATTTCCAGTGTCACTTTGCCAAGCGCCAGATAGAGTATTGGCCTGCACGAGCTAAAGGTATGGTTGAACTGATTGACCGATTGGGAATCATTCCAGAAAGAATTGATATAGGTGGAGGCTTGTTTGGTAAGATGGCCGATTCTTTGAAGGCACAGTTTACCACTGAGATTCCTTGTTATATGGATTATGCAAAGGCTGCTGCTACAGTATTTGCTGATTATTTTGCAAATAAGGATGTTAAACCAGAACTGCTGATAGAACCAGGTAGTGCGGTAGTGGGTGACTGCATGAAGTTTGTGGGAACTGTCAAAACTATCAAGGATGTGAGAGGTAAGAAGTTTGCTACTGTATTGGGGAGTCAGAAGAACATTAGCATGAGTGGTGTTAATCCACCTATGGAAGTCATTGCCATGGGTAATGAACAGGCGGAATATGATAATCTGGATTTTGTAGGATTCACCTGTATTGAGGGTGATGTTCTTTATCGCAATTTTCAAGGTAAGCTTGCCAAGAATGATGCTATAGTAATCAGTAACTGTGGTAGTTATTCGTTAGTGATGAAGCCACCATTTATCTTGCCTAACTTCCCTGTGCTTGATATTTGTGGTGAGCATACTGAAGTGATTAAGCGTGGTGAGGTTTTTGATGATCTCTTCCATACCTTTGCATTTTAAACTACTCTATAAATATGTATAATCTCAATCTTTTTATCAAGAGAGCATTTGATATCATTTCCTGCTCTATCGCAATCCTACTGCTCACTCCTGTCTGGATTGTGGTTGCTATAGCTATCAAGTTGGATTCTAAAGGCCCTGTCTTTTTTAAGCAGGGAAGAAGAACTAAAGATGGAAGAGTTTTCAAAATGTTGAAGTTCCGCTCGATGTGTGTGGGAGCAGAGAAACAAGGTACGGGATTGTTCTCTTACGATAATGACCCTCGCGTCACTAAGGTGGGTGCATTCCTTCGTAAAACGAGTCTTGATGAGATTCCGCAATTCTTTAACGTTCTGATGGGTGACATCTCTGTTGTTGGTCCTCGTCCATGTGTTACATACGAACTTGGTGATTATGGTACGCTGAATAAGAAATATAAAAAGCGTTTCCAAGTAAAGGGTGGTATCACTGGACTGGCTCAATGTAAAGGTAGAAATGAAAACTCATGGGATGAGAAGGTTACCTATGATGGTCAGTATGTAGATCTCTTTAAGAAAGAAGGAGTTTGGATTGATATCAAAATTCTGTGGTGGTCTGTAATTAAGGTGTTCCAAAGTGCGAATATCAATGAAGACCAGAGAGAGGGTATGAGTGCGGAGCAATCTGCAGAATTGGATGATGAGGAAGTGAAGAGAATTGCTCATCTTCCTGATGAAGAATAAACTAATTTTTAAAAGATATTTGATATGAAGTACGATGTTGCTCATAGAAGAATCTGGCTTAAGGGCGAGATTCTTGATGTAAATGATGCTATGGTGAATGTTTTGTCACCAACATCACAGTTTGGATTGAACGTATTTGAAGGTATTCCATGCTATTGGAATGAGGATACCAAACAGCTTTATGCTTTCAGATTAAGTGATCATTATGATCGCTTGATCCGTTCTGCCAAATTAATCCAATTTGATTTGAAATATACCAAAGATGATTTCAAGAAGGCTTTGGTTGATACGGTACAGGCTAATGAGTATGATGAGAACTTAAGTGTTCGCCAGACTTTGTTTGTAGATGGATTTGGCAGCTGGGGTTCTGATGGTCCTGTAGAAATGTTTGTGGCACCAATTCCACGTGGTAGAACCAGTGCTGAGTATAACAAGAAGGGATTGAACTGCTGCGTTACTTCTTGGAGACGTATCTCGGACGAGAACCTTAGCCCACGTATCAAATGTGGTGCAAACTATATCAACAGCCGTGTGGGACAACGTGAAGCTTTACGCAATGGATATGATACATGTATCTTCTTGAATGAAGCAGGTAAAGTTGCTGAAGGTCCAGGTAGTTGTTTCTTTATGGTAAAGGGTGATACACTGATTACTCCTCGTTTGACAGATAGTGTGTTGGAGTCTATTACTCGTGATACTATTATCCATTTGGCTCAGGAAGAGTTGGGCTTAAAGGTGGAGGAACGTACTATTGATCGTACAGAGTTGTATATGGCTGATGAAGCTTTCCTTTGTGGTAGTGCTATGGAGATTACTCCAATCTATACAATCGATAGATACGCTATCGGAACAGGTGAACAAGGAGAAGTTACCAAACGCCTCCATTTGACTTATTTGGATTGTGTACGTGGTAAGTTGGCTAACCGAATGGATTGGCTGACACCAATTTACTAATGTATAAGAACTCCTGTCTTTTAAATCAAAATAGACAGGAGTTCATTAGTGCACAATAAAAAATGGTCATTAATGATGTATCAGTATTAATGATATATAACCTGGAATATTATGGCTAGAATTAATCAGGAAATTTTAGATGAATTGGTAGAAGATTGCTCTGCAGGCAATGATGAATATGTTGTCTCAAAATGGATAATTGAAAAAGTACCTGCAATATTTAATGATAATTTTCTGAGCCCACTTTAAAAAGTAAGGCTTGTTTTAAATGTTTATACTTTTTGCTAAAGTATGATAAACTTTAAAGATAAAATGAAGATGAAATCATCTGTTGTCTTATTAAACTTATTACAAATTTCGCTTGGTAATTCAGCGAATTGGAAGGTGAAAGGAAGTGTGGACTGGAAGGAGGTGATTGGGCTAGCACAGAAGCAAGGGGTGCTGGCTATTGCCTTTGATGCCTTGGAAAAGGTGCCGGCGGTACTTAGGCCTTCTAAGAATATTCTGCTGGAGTGGTTTGGCAGGGTGAACACCATGGAACAGGTGTATGAACTCTATGTCAATACAATCAAGGATTTAGGGCGGCTTGTCTGCAGAAATGGGCTTTATATGATGGTGATGAAAGGATATGGTTGTTCTCTTCATTATCCTAAACCAAATCATCGGCCTTGCGGAGATATTGATATCTTCCTAATGGATAAAGAGGGAAGGCATGACGAGGAGATGGTGAAGACTATTGATGACGTGGTTGCCAAAGAGAAGGGTGCTCAGATCTCATACGATGATGAACATCATTCAGTCTTCGCTTTCGGAAAGTGTACCGTGGAGAACCATGCTACGGTTCTTAATATCTGGCCAAATAAGGTAAATATCTGGATTAATGATTTGTTGGAGGAACTCGCCAAGGATTCTACTGATAAGGCTGCTTTGGGATTGGTCTTGCCTTCTGCCAGATTTTATTCTATCCATCTGCTCCGACACATGGCTACTGATTTCGCTACGGAAAAGACGACATTGAGGCATGTGCTGGATTGGGCTACGTTTGTGAAGTGCCATTCTGATGAGATTGATTGGGGCTTTGTGAGGGATGTTGCCCATCGGGCTAAGATGCATCTGTTTCTTGATGCCTTGAATGGGATTTGTGTGGAGTTTCTGGGGTATCCAAAGGATATGTTTCCTGTGGAAAAGGAGAATGTCAGACTGAGAGATAGGGTGTTGGGAGATATTCTCCATCCTGAATTTCAGGCAGAGGTGCCTCCTATGAAAAAGAGAATTGCGTATGGAATTGTCATGACAAAGAGATTGTGGGTGAATAGATGGAAACACAGAATGGTGTTTGATGAGAGTATCCTTTCTTCGTTCTGGCATTCTGCGATTTATCGGATTAGACACTAAATTTTTAAATAGCTGCTATCGTTTGATAGCTTTGAACTAACATCGCATACTAACAAAGAAAAGTATATCATATTTAATGTAAATTTATGAACAAAGAGAGTAAAAGTAAATTCAATCTTTGGTTGTCTGAACGTCCGGAATCGTTTCTTCCCAGTGATGAGGCGCGGATGTTCGACTTGGTCAATACTCTTTATGAAACGGAGGGAAGTGTTTGTATAGATGAAATATTCAGCGAATTTACCAAAAGCCATCCTGCTTATAGCAAGGAGGAGGCGATGAGATTGAGTGATAAGTGGGAGGAACAGATTCTGCTCATCATGAGATTCCTGGATTGGAAGAAACAAATCAAAAAATAATTTAGTAAGAATGTAAACTATGTGTGGAATTGTTGGATATATCGGACAGAATGATGCTTATCCTGTCCTTATCGATGGCTTGAAGAAGCTGGAATATCGTGGATATGACAGCGCTGGTGTGGCATTGATTAATGGTCAGGACCAGCTGAATGTGTATAAGACAAAGGGTAAGGTGAGTAACCTGGAGACGATGGCTGCCGAGAAGGATTGCAGTGGTCATATAGGTATCGCCCATACCCGTTGGGCTACCCATGGTGAGCCTTCTGCTACCAACGCCCATCCTCATGTGTGCATGAGCGGTGACCTGGCTTTGGTGCATAATGGCATCATCGAGAACTATCAGGTTTTGAAGGAACAGCTTATCGAGAAGGGCTATGAGTTCAAGAGTACTACTGATACTGAGGTGCTGGTGCAGCTGATTGATTTCTACTACCAGCAGAATGGCAAGGACTTGGTTTCTGCCGTTTGCCAGGCTTTGAACGATGTTATCGGTGCGTATGCCATTGCTGTTGTCGAGAAGAATAACCCTAGCCATCTGGTGGCTGCACGCCAGTCTAGTCCGCTGGTAGTTGGCGTGGGTAAGGATAATCTGGACTTCTATATCGCCAGTGATGCGACTCCTATTGTGGAGCATACGGATAAGGTGGTGTATCTGGAGGATGGTCAGATTGCCGACATCAGGGTAGGTGAGGAGTTGAATATCATCAACCTGGAGCATTCTGCCTGTCATTACGATATCAAGACCGTGGATCTGGACATCAGCAAGTTGAGCAAGGGTGGTTTTGATCACTTTATGCTGAAGGAGATTTATGACCAGCCTAACTGTCTGAAGGATTGTATGAGTGGTCGCCTCTTTGCTGATAAGGAACATCTTGAGAACAACCGCATCGTTCTTTCTGCGCTTCGTGATTATCGTGACCAACTGGTTCAGGCGAAGCATATCATCATCGTGGCGTGCGGTACCAGTTGGCATGCCGGACTGATCGGTAAGCAGCTGATTGAGAAAATGTGCCGCAAGAGAGTGGAGGTGGCGTATGCCAGTGAGTTCAGATATGGCGACCCTGTGATTGAGCCTGAGGATGTGGTGATTACAATCAGTCAGAGTGGTGAGACGGCGGATACCTTGGCTGCGATTAAGCTGGCAAAGGAGAAGGGTGCGCTGATTTTCGGTATCGTGAATGGCGTGG
>ULUS01030904.1_pt1 | contig 16792 bp, 12 predicted proteins | sample 1958761 | NCBI WGS metagenome assembly ULUS01 (sample SAMEA4835767, study PRJEB28245) | human gut metagenome | biome: gut microbiome; material: fecal sample | place: Denmark | collected 2008
CCAAAGCGTACAAAAACGCCTTTTACCATATGTATGTCTGCCCGACCTCTGCCCATCGGGGCTTCCGGTATGAGTATAGACGACACAAAGATAACAATTATACATTAGAATCTGTTTTGTTTGGCAGACAAAAAGTGATTTTAGAGTTTGATTTAACATTATTAAACATAAATTTATCAAATAGATGACGATACTTTTACCACAACAAAAGTATGACAGATGACACATGTGATATTTTTGTAAAACGACATATTTATGCTTTGCAAGTGACGTGTTTACGGTTCGTAAGTGACATGTTTATAAAATGCATAAAAAAGCCAAGGCATGTAATACGCCTTGGCTTTAATTTGTTATACTAAAATCTTGTTTCTAAACTAAGAGCTCTTTAAAACTAAGAGCCTTATTCGTTTTCAAGATCAATAGCGAAATAGCCCTTCTTGCCTGTTGGGTAAACGCCCTGGATGTAGAGCACCGGCTCACGACTTGTAGAAGCCTCCTTGACAACCTGCTGTAGATCCTCAATGGTCTTCATTGGTGTGTCGTTAACGCGCTGAATGACAAAGCCCTTGATCATGCCTCTATCCTTCAGTTTGCCATTGCTTATCTTTGTAACCTCAAGACCATAGCTGATGTTGAGCTGACGCTTTGTCTCGGCAGTAACCTCACGGAAGTTTCCACCCAGCACATCAAGGTCAGCCTTCTGCACAACCTTAGTATTGCCCTGCTCGTTCTTCAGAGTGACTGTCTTGGTGCTCTTCTTCTTGTCGCGCAGGTAGGTCAGCGACACCTTGTCGCCCGGACGCTTCTGAGCGAGGATCTCTTGCAGCTCAGCCATCTTGCTAACGTTCTTACCGTCAACAGCCACGATCACGTCGCCTGTCTTAAGACCAGCCTCTTCGGCTGCGCTTCCTTCAGTTACCTTAGCCACATAGATGCCCTCCATTGTGCCGAGGTCCACATCCTTATCCTTGTCTTTCTGAGCGTCAACATAGTTCTTCACATCCTGTCCCTGGATGCCGATTACAGCACGCTGCACGGTTCCATATTTTTTCAGGTCGTCCACCACCTTGTTCATGATAGATGTAGGAATGGCGAATCCATAGCCGCTGAACGAGCCTGTCTGCGAGTAGAGCATGGCGTTGATGCCGATAAGCTCACCCTTGGTGTTGACGAGCGCACCACCCGAGTTGCCGGGATTAATGGCAGCATCGGTCTGTATGAACGACTCCACGCCGTTCTGATAGAGCGAACGACCCTTGGCGCTCACAATGCCCGCTGTCACGGTGTTGGTGAGATTGAAGGGGTTGCCCACGGCGAGCACCCATTCGCCAACCTTGATCTTCTCGCTGTCGGCGATGGTGATGGCAGGCAGATTCTTGCCGTCAATCTTTATGAGTGCGAGGTCTGTCGTTTTGTCAGTACCGATAATTCGGGCTGAATATTCCTTATTGTCGTTAAGTGTCACGGTCAGCTCGTCGGCACCTTCCACCACATGGTTGTTAGTAACGATGTAGCCATCAGCAGAAATGATCACGCCCGATCCAGAGCCTTGCTGCTTGGGTGTGCGATACTGACGTTTCTGCTTACCTCCATTGCCCTGATTAGGGTTTCCAAAAAATCCGAATGGATCGCTGAAGAAATCGTCGAACGGGTTGCTTTGCACCTCCACGGTCTCCACCTTACTGTTGCGTGTGCAAAGGATGTGTACCACCGACGGAAGCGATTTCTCGGCAGCGTATGTAAGGTCTACGGGCTGTCCTGGTGCCACGGTTGCACTTGCCGCATTAACCTTGATAAATGCGCCGGCAGAGAACGCCAATGCCACGACGCACATTGCAGCTAACAAATACTTTGAATACTTTTTCATATCTATTACCTTTTTAGTTTATAATTTCATGTTTGTTAAATAAAGATGTTTAATCTGTTATGGTCTACTTATCTTTGTTATCGTTTTGCTTTTGTCGTTTTGCTTTTGTCGTTTTGCTTTTGTCGTTTTATTTTGTCATTATGTTTTTTATTGTATTGTTTTTATCTTCCTAAAGGCCGTTTATGTAGCCCATAGTTTGTTTTCACGACTGCAAAAATAAGAGCAAAATTTGTGAATGTGCCATTTTGGCTTATATCTTTATTCCATTTTAACATTCCAATTTAACATATTAACGGCTCTTAAACGGCAAATGAAGAAAATTAGCAATTGTTTAGGAAATGTTCAGATGATGGTACAAAGCTACTGTTACACACTTTCTTGTATAATAGATCTCCAACAAGCGAAAGCAATTGGATTTTTCAATTTTCGTTTTGACGTCCTCAGACAAAGCCTAAAAAAGGCTGAGTTCCATATAAACGGAACTCAGCCTTTTTCTGATTTTTGAATTTAGAATTGTTGCGGTTTGCTGCAATTAGGAATTGCTCATTTTTTAGTTAAGGAGAGCTAAACCTAAATAATTTTCCAAATTAAGATTCCTAATATAAAATCTAAATCAAAATTCAATAATTCAACATCGGCTGAAAGCCAATAATTCAAAATTCAAGACTCAAAATTCAAATCACTTCAGCTCGGTAACAAAGAAGTTCGCCACCTGGCGCAGCAGATGGTTGCGCGTATTGCCACCATAGATGCTGTGGTTACGGTTGGTATAATAAAGCTCGCGGAAATCTTTGTCAGCCTGTACAAGCGCCTCTGCATACTCGTACGAGTTTTGCGGATGCACATTGTCGTCGGCTGTGCCGTGGCAGAGGAGCAAAGCTCCATGGAGCTTATGAGCACGCACAATGGGGTTCACATCATAGCCATCGGGGTTCTCCTTAGGTGTGCGCATGTAACGTTCAGTATAGATAGAGTCGTAGAAGCGCCAGCTGGTGGGAGGCGCAATTGCCACACCTGCACGGAACACGCCACGTCCCTCGCTCATGCTCATGAGGGTGTTGAAGCCACCGTAGCTCCATCCCCATATTCCTATGCGGTCCTTGTCGACGAAAGGCAGCGAACCGAGGTAGAGCGCAGCCTCAACCTGGTCTTTCGACTCAAGGTCGCCGATCTTGAGATAGGTACACTTCTCAAAGTCGGCACCACGTCCGCCTGTGCCACGTCCGTCTACACTCACCACGATGAAACCCTGCTGAGCAAGATAAGAGTCGAAGGCACCACCCTGCCCCATGGAACCAGCGCTCCACGAGTCGGTTACCTGCTGTGAGCCGGGACCACTATACTGGTGCATGATGACCGGATAACGTTTTGAGGCGTCAAAATTGAGAGGCTTCAAGATCCATCCGTTGAGCTGCACACCCTCTGATGTGGTGAAGCTGAAAGACTCACGTTTAGCAAAGCCGCTCTCTGCCACCTTTGCCTTCAGGTCGGCGTTGTCTTGAAGCGTGGAGATCACACGTCCGTTGTTGTCGCGTGTTGTCACGACATAAGGTGTGTTATAGTCGCTCCAGGTGTTTACAAAATACTGGTAGTCGCCAGAGAAGAGCGCCGTGTTCCAACCTTTCTTGTCGCTGAGACGCACGGTCTTGCCGTTCTTGTGAGCTACATATACCTGACGGTCAGAGGGCCCAAGGGCAGCAGCCTGATAGTAGACATCGCCAGTCTTGGCATCGTATCCATAGACCGCCGTGATGTCATAGTCGCCACCAATGGTGCGATGCAACTGTCCGTTCATCGAGTAGATATAGAGCTTCATGAAACCGCTACGGTCGCTGGGCAGCAACACATTGTTGCCTATGAATGTCACAGCCTCCATAGCCTCCTCCTTAACATATTTCTCCACATGCTCCTTCACGATGAGCTGTGCCACGGTGCTGCGTGGGTTCACGCTGTAGAGGCAGAGCTCGTCTTGATGGCGGTTCATGGTGTAGACCACCACCTTGCTTGCGTCGTCTGTGGCCTTGATGCGGGGCATATAGCCGTCGGCGTCAAGAGGCACTTGCAGCTTACTTATGCGGTGCGACTTAATGTCGTAGCTCCATGCCGACACCTTGCTGTTATCCTCGCCAGCCTTAGGATATTTGTATGAGTAGAAACCTGGATAAACGGCGTTCTCCTGTTTCTCAGGCTTCATGCCTTTATACATCTGTAACGAGTAGGTCTTGACATCTTTCTCATCATAGCGCAGCCAGCAGATCATTGTGCCATCGGCGTTGAACGTAAGGGCACGGTTAAAACCGAACTCTTCCTCGTTCACCCAGTCGGGCAGACCGTTTATAACCTCATTAAACTTGCCGTCCTTAGTGACCTGCACCTCTGCGTTGTCGTAGAGCAGCTTCACAAGATAAATGTTACCCTCGCGCACAAACGCCACCTGCAGACCGTCCTTCGACCACACGGGGACCTGCTGCGGTCCGCCGTCAGAAAGAGGCTCAAGTTTGCGCGAGGCTATGTTATAGAGATAGTAGACAGCCGTGAACGAGCGGCGGTAGATGCTCTTGGTCTTGGTCTGTATGAGCATGCGTGTGCCATCGGGCGAAAGGATGTAACCGTCGAAGCTGTCGATTTTCTTGCCCATGGTGTTGCTGACGTCAAACAGGTTGCGCAGGAGCTTGCCTGTCTTGAACGAATAGCAGTCGACACGCTTGCCGTCATCGCTTATGCGTGCGTAGGTGTCGGTACCTTCAATGGGGTTTATTCCGTTCACGGTCTTGGCCGCAAACTTGCCACTTGTTATGTCGGGAATGGTTATCTTGCCACCTGCCGACACATGTGCTGTTAACATAAATAATGCTGTGAAAATGAATAGTAATCGTTTCATTATTTTTTAGATAAATTGTTAATCAAAATCATTGTGCGACATAAAATCGCGATTATTGATGCGAAGATACAAAAAATATTGCAACCATTCCCACGTTTTTCATTAATTTTGCAAAATAAAAAGTCAACAATGAACAAACCTCTCTATAACGATTACGGTTCTTGGCTCCGACGCCAGTTTCCGTTCCGCGTGCAGAAGATTTCTATCGACGCGGGCTTCTCCTGTCCCAATCGCGACGGCAAGGTGTCGCACGGGGGATGCACTTTCTGCGATAACCGCACGTTCAACCCGTCCTACTGTAAGCCAGAGAAGACCATTGCAGAGCAGATTAGCGAGGGCAAGGAGTTTTTCGCACATAAATATCCCGACATGAAGTATCTGGCCTACTTTCAAGCATTCTCCAACACCTACGCCCCACTTGACGTGTTGCGCCGTCGCTACGAGGAGGCTCTCTCTCAGGATGGCGTGGTGGGCTTGATCATCGGCACACGACCCGACTGTGTCGATGCCCCCTTGCTCAACTATCTTGAGAGACTGAAGCGCCATTGCTTCCTTACGGTCGAGTATGGCATCGAGTCGGTGAGCGACACCACACTACTTCGCATCAACCGCGGTCACGATTTTGAGTGTTCACGCCACGCCGTCACAGCCACTCATGAACGTGGCATCCTGACTTGTGGTCACATCATCCTCGGCTTGCCTGGCGAGAAGGCAGAAGACAACATTCGTCAAGCTGCTACGGTGTCAGCCCTTCCTCTCGACATCCTTAAGCTTCACCAGCTGCAGATTATACGCGGCACGCAGCTGGCAGAGGAGTATGCCCGACAGCCGTTCAAGCTATACACAGCCGACGAGTATATTGATCTTGTCACGGCTTACATTGAGCACATAAGGGAGGATATCGTGCTGGAGCGATTCGTTAGCCAATCGCCTGCCGACTTGCTCATAGCCCCCAAATGGGGCCTTAAGAACCATGAGTTTACCAACCTTCTCGTCAATCACATGAGGGCTGTGGGAGCATATCAAGGGAAGAAGCTACTGTAGAAAGAAACGAGAAAAACTTTGAAAACGCGTTTCGCACAGGAGCTATCGGAGAGTAAAGCAAGAGACAGTTAAGGTTTCACCGTTTCTTATTTTTCCTTGCCAAACAACTGGTCGACGGATGGTGTTGGTTTTTGACTCATAAACAAGTTGGCCTTGTCGATGTAGCTGCCATGGAAGACGGCACTACCCATTATCTTGTTTACCACCCAAAAGACCTTTCCAACGTGTTCGTCGCGCTCTTGCTGCGAGCAAGCATCGTGGTTATCAAGAGGATAGAGGCTGAGGATATAGAACCCCATAGCATCGGGCACAATATACTTGCGCTGCATCATGCTGCGTTGTTGCGGGGTATAATATTTCTTATAGAGAGGGTAATCGGAACCCAGATACTTGTCAAGACTTATGCCTATGGAGCCGTTGCCTATGACGATGCTCTGGTCGAGAGCGCCAATCTGCGAATAGACAACCGGCACGCGCACACCCGGAATGAGCTTGCCGAGCTGCTTAAAGGCGTTGCGGAACTGTTTGTTTACATCGTTCATGCTCGCATACTGCACCTCCACATCGGCAATGAGCGTCTGAAGGACGGTGTCTTGATAGAACCTCAAAAACTTGTTGTTTATGTCGGGATCATTGACCTCACCCAGCTGCAACACGTCCTCAACAAGGGTGCGTGTCTCCATGGGGTAGTCAATATTCATCTGCTGAAGAGCTGAGAAATCGCCTGTGGTAAGGTAGCGGCTCTCCAAACGGTCGTAGCGTTGGACCTCCACTGGCTGTCCACCGTCACCATCGTCGCTGTTGGGCTTGATCTTTATCTCGCAGCCCGCAAGCAGAGTCAATGTCATCAGTATGAATATATAAACCTTACGCACTTTTTGATATCCTTTTTTGGTTAACTTACACTTGTCTAAACAATTTGGTTTCCCTTGTCTGGACGTTGAGGGTTACGCTGCAAACATCATGTTCGAGACTTGTGTGAGCTTTATTTTTTCATGTTTCGCTCATCATTATCAACGAACAAGCCCATTAACAATTTACAAGCACAAAAGTACTAAAAATCATTTAAAGTCCCAAAGAAAAATCAAAAATTATTTAAATAAAATCATTGTATTTTCAAATTAACTTTATTTTTTTGAAAATTCAATGGATTTAACGTTTTAAAAGGACCAACATTAATCAGAAATAAAACACAGTGCCAACACTTGAATATGGCATTTTTGCCATTTTGATATTTTCAAAGCTTTTATACCTATTATATATAGAGCATGTCTGCGTTTTTTACATAAAGCAAATAAAAGCAAATAAGCATTTTTTCTTTAACGCCATAGAGATTGTAACATGAGGACTGTTCTTATAAAAGATGCTTAGAGGCAAAAGAAGGATGCAACAGCACATGACCTAAGAGAAAAGAGCAAAAAAAGACAAGAAAAAGAAAAGACGATAATCGCCTAAAAATCAGCAGATAAACAGCGATAGAGGCAAGAAAAGGAATAAAAAAAGTGAAAAAATAATTGAAAAAAGTCGGAAAAACGTTTGGTGGTTTCGTAAAAAAGCTATACCTTTGCAACCGCAATTCAGAAATGAGGCTTTAGATAACAAATCTAACTTGCACCCTTAGCTCAGTTGGTAGAGCAACTGACTCTTAATCAGTGGGTCTAGGGTTCGAATCCCTAAGGGTGTACCTCTTTCGCGAAGTGCAATAAAACAATCAACTGTTGCACCCTTAGCTCAGTTGGTAGAGCAACTGACTCTTAATCAGTGGGTCTAGGGTTCGAACCCCTAAGGGTGTACAAGAAAGAGAGACAATTCAGAAATGAGTTGTCTCTTTTTTGTTTTTACCACAAACCGACAACCGCAAGCTAAAAGCCCAAAAGACAAAAAAGAAAACGTAAGACAAAAGCCGACAAACCGAAATTTGCAAGCAGAAGAAAATGAAAGCCGGAAGCAGAAGAAAGAGAAAATGAAAATAAAGGTTCTTTTATTTTGCATTGTCTCCAATTTACATTACCTTTGCCACTTAATGAGACACGCCAGAACAATCATATTAACCGTCATGGCCTTTGTGAGCCTACAGCTTTTTGGCATCAGCACCGAAAAGCAGCGTTCTGCCCTGTTGGGCAGCGTGTTCGCATATCCGCAGAGCGTCGACACCACAGTGAGCGACACCACCTCGTTTTCATACATAAAATATCGCCTGTCGACAGACCGACGCAATTTCATTCTCCTTGCCGTGCCTACCATGTGGACGGTGGCGCACAGCGGAGAGCGACACCATGTAGGAGAGGCCTACGACCGCATAGAGATGCAGAAAGACCGCATTGTCAAGGTAACCCGCGTGTTGCAACGGAGCACGGTGCCACACAACCGCAAGACGTTGCCCACATTGGTGAAATATCTCACGCCCAACGTGTACGGACAGACGCTCATAAGCGATTTCATTCTATCTCCCTTCAACCGCCACAACCGCAGGTTCTACCGTTACCGCACCTTCTCCTTCTTCGATGGCACCACAACCATAACATTCCGCCCCAAGGTCAAGAGCACACAGCTTGTGAGCGGCATGGCAACCGTTGACACCAGGACGGGAAAGATATTGACAGCTACGTTTAATGGCGAATATGACATGATCAACTTCTCGCTTTCTGTAAAGATGGGCACTAAAGGCGTTTCATCGCTCCTGCCACAGCAATGTGCGCTTGACGCACAGTTTAAATTTATAGGGAACAAGATAAGCTCGCGCTACGAATCGACCTTCGGCCTGCCGAAACTCCTTGCCGACAGTACGACCAACGCCAACGACACGCTCCTCCTTGACCGCGTGCGTCCCTACCCTCTTACACCTGGCGATGAGCGGATCTTTGCCCAGCATGAGGCGCGCGCACGCAAAGCAAGCAACGACACCACAGCCAACAAACGCGAGCGCGACAAAGCAAAGAAGAGGTGGGATGCCGTAGGCGAGACGATGCTTGGACGCATAAGTTCCGATTTTGGCACCGAAAAGCGCGGATCCTTACGCATAAACCCACTCCTCAACCCCCTTTATTTTGGTTATAGCGGCAAACGCGGCTTCACCTATAAGTTTGACGTGCGTATGAGCTATGTGTTCAACGACATGCAACGCGTACAGATGCGCTTCAAGTCGGGATACTCGTTCAAGCAGCGGCAGTTTTATTTCACCATACCAGCCGTTTTCTACCTCAACTACAAGAAGAACCGTTACATAGAGGTAGAGTTTGGCAACGGCAACCATATAACCAACTCGCTTGTGGCAGACGCCATAAAGAGCGAAAAGGGCGACACGATAAACTGGGACCGCTTGCAACTCGACTATTTCCGCGACATGGAGCTTGACATGAAGCTCCATTACGATTTCTCACCGAAGCTCGGCATAGAAGCAGGACTCGTGTTTCACCGCCGCACCGCCATCGACCGCCAATCGTTTGCAGCTGTCGGCAAGATTCCACACTTCGTGTCATCGGCGCCACACCTCGGCATAGAATATAGGCCGTTTGGCTATAGCGGCCCTATCATTGCCGCTGACTACGAGCGTAGCATAAAGGGACTCTTTGGTTCAACCATCGAGTATGAGCGCTACGAGTTTGATGCCCAATACAAGCGCCCGCTGCCGAGCTTATCGAGCCTACAAATGCGCTTAGGCACAGGCTTTTACACACACAAGGGCAAGGAGTGGTATTTTCTCGACTACACCAACTTTCGCGAGAACAACATTCCTGGTGGATGGAACGACAGTTGGGCAAACTCGTTTGAACTGCTGGGGCGAAATTGGTACAACGTGTCAAAATATTATGTGCGTGCCAACCTGACCTATGAGTCGCCGATTCTTCTTGCCGCATGGATTCCTTACGTTGGACGCTACATCGAGAAGGAGCGCATCTACATAAACACGCTAAGCGTGAGCCGCTTGCATCCTTACATAGAATACGGCTACGGCATATGCACCCGCCTGTTCTCCACAGGTCTGTTCGTGGGCCAGAAAAACGGACGCTTCAACGGCTTTGGCGTGCGCTTCGGCTTGGAACTCTTCAGACAATGGTGAGGATGAGTCTGAGAAAGAAAAATGAAAAACTTCGGTTGGCAAAGAAAATCTTTAAGATAAAAGTTACTACTTTAAGAAAAAATGTATAATTTTGCAACCAACTCGATATAATACTAATTTGTTATGGTTAAAATCACATTTCCAGACGGTTCTGTTCGTGAATATGAACAGGGCGTGACTGGCTTTCAAATCGCCGAGAGCATTTCACCGGCTCTCGCTCGCGACGTTGTATGTTGCGGTGTAAATGGTGAGACAGTTGAACTGAACCGCCCCATCAATGAGGACTCTACAATAGCCCTCTACAAGTTTGATGACGAGGAGGGAAAACACACATTCTGGCACACCTCAGCCCACCTGTTGGCAGAGGCCCTGCAGGAGCTCTATCCAGGCATACAGTTTGGCTTTGGACCAGCCGTTGAAAACGGCTTCTTCTATGACGTCATGCCTAAGAAGGGCGACGTGATCAGCGAGAACGATTTCCCCAAGATTGAGGCTAAGATGAAGGAGCTCGCAAAGAAGAACGAGCCCGTGGTGCGCAAAGAAGTTGCCAAAGCCGAGGCCCTGAAAGAGTTTAAGGCAGCAGGACAGGACTATAAGTGTGAGCACATTGAAGAAGATCTTGAAGACGGCACCATCACAACCTATACACAGGGAGCCTTCACCGACCTGTGCCGCGGTCCTCACCTCGTGAGCACCGGAGAAATAAAGGCTGTAAAGATAACAAGCGTTGCCGGCGCCTTCTGGCGTGGCGATGCCAAGCGCGACCAGATGACCCGTATATACGGCATCTCGTTCCCCAAGAAGAAGATGCTCGATGAGCACCTCGCCATGATAGAAGAGGCAAAGAAGCGCGACCACCGCAAGATTGGCAAGGAGATGGAGCTGTTCATGTTCTCCGACCGTGTTGGTAAAGGTCTGCCCATCTGGTTGCCAAAGGGCACACAGCTGCGCCTGCGCCTGCAGGAGTTGCTCCGCTCTCTGCTCAAGCCATACAACTATCAGGAGGTCATAACACCGGGCATCGGCGGCAAGAGCCTCTACGTCACCTCAGGTCACTATGCCCACTATGGCAAGGACGCTTTCCAACCTATCCACACACCCGAGGAGGACGAGGAGTATATGCTCAAGCCAATGAACTGTCCTCACCATTGCGAGGTTTACGCACGCAAGCCACGCTCATATAAGGATCTGCCATTGCGCATTGCCGAGTTTGGAACCGTGTTCCGCTACGAGAAGAGCGGTGAGCTCCACGGTCTTACCCGTGTGCGCACGTTCACACAGGACGACGCCCACATCTTTGTGCGTCAGGACCAGGTTAAGAAAGAGTTTGAGAACGTTATCGACGTTATCTTGAAGGTGTTCAAGATCTTCGGCTTCGAGAACTATGAGGCTCAGATTTCTCTGCACGACCCCAAGGACACCGAGAAATATATCGGTAGTCCCGAGATATGGGCTGAGAGCGAGAACGCCATTCGCGAGGCTTGCAAGGAGAAAGGCCTGGAAGCTCGTGAGGAGATTGGCGAAGCAGCCTTCTATGGTCCTAAGCTCGACTTTATGGTTAAGGACGCCATCGGACGCCGTTGGCAACTCGGAACCATTCAGGTCGACTATAACCTGCCGCAGCGCTTCCGTCTTGAGTACACAGCCGAGGACAACAGCAAAAAGACGCCTGTGATGATTCACCGTGCACCCTTCGGTTCGCTTGAGCGCTTCACAGCCGTGCTCATAGAGCACACAGCCGGCCACTTCCCCTTGTGGCTCACACCTGATCAGGTGTCTATTCTGCCTATCTCTGAGAAGTATAACGACTATGCCCGCAAGGTAGCAGCCCAGCTCGATGTTGCTGGCGTGCGTGCTCTCATCGACGACCGCAACGAGAAGATTGGCCGCAAGATTCGTGACAACGAGCTCAAACGTGTGCCTTACATGGTTGTGGTGGGTGAGAAAGAGGCGGCCGACGGCACCGTGGCCATGCGTAAGCAGGGAGGCGGCGAACAGGCCACCATGTCGGTTGCCGACTTTGCAAAGCGCATAAACGACGAGGTGGCTGCTCAGTTGGCTGCTGTTAACGAATAGAAAATAAATTCTTACACAAGAAATGAGGGGGAGACACAAGCTCACAGTTTTCACTACCAAGAGCATGTGCCTTCCCCTCTTTTGATTAATGAAAATCTCCTCATTTACCCTTCTATTGTCTACTCGTCTACCTGTCTACTCGTCAACTTGTCTACTCGTCAACTGACAATTAAAGTTTTTTGTGACCAAATGTTTGTGTATGTCGCAAAAAATGAGGAATTTTGCCTTTCGAATAAATTTGCATTAACATTCGGAACAAAAGAAACAGAACATACAAATGATAAAACCTCATATCCTCGCCCCTTCAAGACTCAGCCCCTGTCTCGCATGGCTTGCAGCCTGCCTCTTATTTTTCACCTCTGTCTCAGCCCACGCCCAGATGCGCTGGAACCAAGCTTACCAACAGTATGTGGACCAATATAAAGATCTAGCAATAGAACAGATGCTTCGTTACAACATTCCGGCAAGCATAACGCTGGCACAAGGACTGTTTGAGAGCCGTGCCGGACAGAGCGTGCTCGCAACGCAAGGCAACAACCATTTTGGCATAAAATGTCACGGATGGGGAGGACGAACGATGTATCACGATGACGACGAGCGAGGCGAATGTTTCCGCGCCTATGAAAACGCATACCAAAGTTTTGAGGATCATAGCAAGTTTCTTGCACGCAACACACGCTATGCACGACTGTTTTCTTTAAAGAAGACTGACTATAAGGGATGGGCACGAGGGCTGAAAGCCTGTGGCTACGCCACAAATCCTCAGTATGCCAACAAGCTTATAGGCATAATTGAACTCTACAAGCTCAACAAGTTTGACCACGCCACAAGCTACGACAAGTTTATGGCCACGCACACAAGCAAGGACAAAGCTCTGCCAGGACAACGTCTGCACCCCATCAAGATTTATAACGACAACTACTATCTTGTGGCTCGCCAGGGCGACACGTTCAAGAAGATCGGCAAGGAGGTGGGCATCTCTTATAGAGCCATCGCCAAGCACAACGAGCGCCATTGGAAAGACAGCATAGAGCCAGGCGACATTATTTATCTCAAGAAGAAACGTAAAAAGGCTATAAAAGCTTATAAAAACCGTCCGCACATCGTGAAAGACGGAGAGAGCATGTACAGCATAGCACAGACCTACGCCATACGCCTGAAGAGCCTCTACAAGAAAAACCATCTCTCACCCGACTATCAGATCAAGGTAGGCGACACGCTGAGGGTTTATTAGCCGTGAGGGGCTTGCGCAAGTTTATAAGCACTCTTTTACGTTCTAAAAAAATATTTTGCTCCTGTTTTATACAAAATAACGGCAAAAAGGCTAATGTGTGAAAAATTATTTGTAATTTAGCACCCGAAAAAATTTTTCCATACTAATTTTTTAAGGAACAAAAGATGAGACACAATTTTGTGACAATCGCCGACTTGAACAAGGACGAGATTATGTACCTTATTCAGATGGCAGCAGAATTTGAGAAACATCCCAACAGAGAACTTCTCAAAGGAAAAATAGTAGCAACCCTCTTTTTTGAACCCTCAACACGCACACGTCTCAGTTTTGAGACAGCTGCCAACAGGCTGGGAGCCAAGGTTATAGGCTTCAGTGATGCTAAAGCCTCAAGCGTGTCGAAAGGTGAGACGCTCAAAGACACCATTCTCATGGTGAGCAACTATGCCGACGTCATTGCCATGCGCCACTACATTGAGGGAGCTGCGCAATATGCAAGCGAGGTAGCACCTGTGCCCATCATCAACGCTGGCGACGGAGCACACATGCACCCGTCACAATGTCTCCTCGACCTCTATTCTATCTACAAGACGCAAGGGACGCTTGAAAACCTCAACATCTACCTCGTAGGTGACCTCAAGTATGGACGTACAGTGCACTCGCTTATAACGGCCATGCGACATTTTAACCCCACATTCCATTTTATTGCACCTAAAGAGTTGGCAATGCCCAACGAGTATAAGCTCTATTGCAAGAAGCATAACATAAAATATTTTGAACACACAGCATTCAACGACAAGGTCATTGCAGATGCCGACATTTTATATATGACGCGTGTTCAAAAAGAACGTTTCTCTGATCTTATGGAATATGAACGCGTAAAAAATGTCTACATTCTGAAACGCGCCATGCTGAAAAACGCCAAAGAGAACATGAAGATCATGCATCCACTGCCGCGTGTCAACGAGATTGCCTATGACGTAGACGACGATCCGCACGCCTACTACATTCAGCAGGCACAGAACGGTCTCTATGCACGCGAAGCCATCTTCTGCCATGTACTCGGCATAACGCTCGATGAGATCAGAAATGACAAAACAATAATTGAAGGATAACACCCCAAAACAAACACACATAACACAATGAGCAAGAAAGAACGATTGGTCGCCGCCATTAAAAACGGCACCGTGATTGACCACATACCAGCAGAAAAAACTTATCAGGTGGCAACGCTGCTCAAGCTAGAAGAGCTCAGCTCACCCGTGACAATAGGTTACAACTATCCCTCAAAAAAGGTGGGATGCAAGGGCATTATAAAGGTGTCTGACAAATATTTTACCGACGAGGAGATTTCACGTCTCTCGGTCGTGGCACCTAAGATCGTGCTTAACATCATCAAAGACTATGAGGTGGTGGAAAAGAAGACAGTAGAGACACCTGACGAGCTGAGAGGCATCGTGAAATGTAACAACCCTAAGTGTATTACAAACAACGAGCCCATGCAGACCGTCTTCAACGTGGTTGACAAGACACACGGCACAATTAAATGTCACTACTGCGACAAGGAACAGGACATCAACAACGTGGAGCTATTATAAAAAGAATTTTTAATATAAAAAAACATAGAACAATGAAGAGAGATCAAGAAATTTTCGACCTTATCGAGAAGGAGCATCAGCGCCAGCTAAAGGGCATGGAGCTCATCGCGAGTGAGAATTTTGTAAGCGACGAGGTGATGGAAGCCATGGGTTCCTACTGCACCAACAAGTATGCCGAGGGACTGCCTGGCAAACGCTATTATGGCGGATGCGGCGTGGTAGACCAGATTGAAAACATCGCCATTGAGCGTGTTTGCAAACTCTTCGGCGCCGAATTTGCCAACGTGCAGCCTCACAGCGGCGCACAGGCCAACGCAGCCGTGTTGCTGGCTGTGCTCAACCCTGGCGACACATTCATGGGCCTTGACCTCTCAATGGGAGGACACCTCAGCCACGGTAGCCATGTCAACACTAGCGGCATTCTCTATAACCCCGTGGCCTACTCGCTGAACAAGGAGACAGGACGCGTTGACTATGACGAAATGGAACGCCTGGCAAAGGAGCACAAGCCTAAGCTCATCATTGGAGGAGGATCGGCCTACTCGCGCGAGTGGGACTATGCACGCATGCGCCACATTGCCGACGAGGTGGGAGCCCTGCTCATGATCGACATGGCTCACCCGGCAGGTCTCATTGCCGCCGGACTGCTCGACAATCCTGTAAAGTATGCTCACATTGTGACAACAACAACCCATAAGAGTCTTCGCGGTCCACGTGGCGGCGTCATTCTCATGGGTAAAGACTTTGAGAATCCATGGGGCAAGAAAACGCCTAAGGGCCAGATCAAGATGATGAGCCAGCTGCTCAACTCGGCCGTGTTCCCAGGAACGCAGGGCGGACCACTTGAACACGTCATCGCAGCCAAGGCTGTTGCCTTTGGCGAGGCTCTGCAACCCGAGTTTAAGGAATATGCCACACAGGTAAAGAAGAATGCTGCCGTGCTCGCCGATGAGCTGGTAAAGCGTGGTTTCGACATCGTGAGCGGCGGTACTGACAACCACTCTATGCTCGTGGACCTTCGCAACAAGTATCCTGAGCTCACAGGAAAGGTAGCTGAAAACGCTCTTGTGGCTGCCGACATTACCTGTAACAAGAATATGGTTCCGTTCGACACACGAAGCGCCTTCCAGACATCAGGCATCCGTCTAGGCACGCCTGCCATCACCACACGCGGTGCAAAGGAAGACCTCATGGTGCTCATTGCAGAGCTCATAGAGGAGGTGCTCAACGATCCTGAGAACGAACAGGTTATTGCTAACGTGCGCAAAAAGGTGAACGAAACGATGAAAAACTATCCGCTGTTCGCATACTAAAGCAAAGCGTTTAAAGTAAAAAACGAAGAGTGGAGAGTGAAGAATTCAATACTAAGGCTGATTGTTAAGGAAAACAAGGAAGCAAAGCACAGTAATTCTTCATTCTTCACTCTTCTCTCTTCACTAAACATATTATTCCATGTTCCAGCTAATCATCGTAATAACAATATTACTCATCGCCCTCTCTTATGCCGCATGGCGCATAAGGATGGTTATAAAAAATGCGGGAGGCCGTTGCTATGGTTGCCCTATTAAAGATGCGTGCTCAAAAAAACAAGACAAAAAATTTCTTAAAGACAAGAAATGTTGCGATGACAGACCATGCGATGACAAGCCAAAAGAAAGGACGTGAAAGTATGCTGCAAGCAAGGACAGCAAAGAAAAAGGGATAAGAGGGATAAAAAAGGGATAAAAGAGAGATAAAAAAAGGATAAAAGAAGGAAAAAGCAGATAAAAGCAAAAAGAAAGAGAAAAAAGTGTGCAAAACATTTGGTAAAACAAATAAAATGTTGTACCTTTGCAACCGCAAATCAGAAATGATGCCACGGTGCCTTGGATGAGTGGCTTAGTCAACGGTCTGCAAAACCGTCTACGGCGGTTCGAATCCGCCAGGCACCTCATAAAAGCAACCAACAATGTTGGTTGCTTTTTTGTTATTCTATCACGTCAACTTTCCTGTACGTTTCTTTACAGCACGTTTCTTTACAGCACGTTTCTTTACA
>ULUS01033665.1_pt1 | contig 16739 bp, 10 predicted proteins | sample 1958761 | NCBI WGS metagenome assembly ULUS01 (sample SAMEA4835767, study PRJEB28245) | human gut metagenome | biome: gut microbiome; material: fecal sample | place: Denmark | collected 2008
TACTTAAAAAGTTATATTTGTAATAGTGTTGCGGAATTAAGGCTTATAAGCCGCAGCAATCTTCATGGCCTCAGCTCTTGCTGGCTTGCCCGTCTCTGTCATGGGCAGGCGGTCTAAGGCTATGAAGACATGAGGTTGCTCATATTTTGAAAGCCGCGCCTTGCACGCGGCTTTTATTTTTTCCAAAATTTCTTTTCCTCCCAAGGTTTCTTTTACACCCAAGGCTTCTTTTCCTCCCAAGGTTTCTTTTCCTACCAAGGCTTTCCTTTCATCCAAAGTTTTTGTCCTTTCTAAGGCATCATTTTCGCCCAAGGTATCTATCCCATCGTGTTTTATCTCGGCAAGCAACACCACGGTCTCGCCAAACTTGGCGTCGGGACGTTTCGTTATAATGAACGGCACGTCCATAACAGGCTGTAGCTTTGCCTCAATCTCCTCGATCTGCATTTTTATTCCACCGCTACACACCACGTTGTCTTTTCGGCCTCTTATGCGGAAGTGTCGCCCGTCGGGAGCTATCTCTGCAATGTCGTTGGTTACGAGCGTCGAGGCACACACGTCTGGAGCATTTATAATGAGACACCCTTCGTTCGTGGTGCTGACATTCACGTTAGCGAACGGCTCATACCACGAGCTGGCATCTGGCCCACTAAGACGACGTAAGGCGATGTGTGACAGGGTCTCCGTCATGCCGTAAGTGCTCCACACAGCGTTAGGAAAGGTTTTCAGAGCAGCTGCCATCTCCGCGTTCACAGCCCCACCGCCAATGATGAGGTGTTTTATCTGTCGCAACAAGGCACACTCCTCCTCCACCGCCATGCTGTTGTAGACCTGCATGGGCACCATGGCAGCAAACACAGGAGCCTCTTTCAGTCCGCGCAACGGATGTCCACACGGTTCCACCTCAACAAGGCGTAAACCGCAGACGAGCGACCGCACCACCACCATCTTGCCGGCGATATATTGGAGCGGCATGCACAAGAGAGCGGTGTCGCCCTCCTTAAGATTGAGAAAGCGGCATGTCATGCGTGCCGACGCCTCCATGCGCCGTTTCTCCACAAGCATGGGTTTAGGCTTGCCTGTGGAGCCACTGGTGTGAACGAGCAGCGTTGGAGACGGCGAGTGCCAGTCGGCGATAAATTCGTTGAGTGTCATTGTTGTTTTTTGGAATTGATTATTGTCTTGCAAACACGTCACTTGCGACTTGCAAACACGTCACTTGCGAGTCGTAAACATGGCAGATAGCAAGGCTAAACATGGCAGATAGCACGACCAAGCATGGCATTATCCCACTCTCCACAGTTTGTCGCCTCTAATCTCCAGCGGCATGTCTATGTTGTCGGTAAAGAGCAATCCTGTGCCAAGGCCTTGAGGCATGGTTATGGACGGGCCATAAACGTCAGAGGCAAACTGGGCGATTGCGTTAAGCCCGACGTTGCTCTCAAGAGCGCTTGTTATCCAAGAGCCTATGCCACGTTCCTTTGCAAGGTTTATCCATTCGCGCGAGCCAGCCATGCCTCCATGCAGAGAGGGTTTGAGGATGACATACTGCGGACAGATGGTGTCGAGCAGATGCTGCTTCATGGACAGCATGTTTACGCCAATAAGCTCCTCATCGAGAGCAATGGGCAGAGGCGACTCCTTACAGAGGCGCGACATGTCAGCCCACTGGTGTTGGCGTATGGGTTGCTCAATGGAGTGGATGTCAAAACGTGCGAGCTGCTCAAGACGCTCCATGGCGTTGTCGGGAGTGAAGCCGCCATTGGCATCGACGCGCAGCTCTATCTGCTCCTTGGTGAAAGCGGAACGAATGTGGCGGATAAGGTCAAGCTCCTTGTCAAAGTCGATTGCCCCAATCTTCAGTTTCACACATCTGAACCCAGTCTTCATTTTATTTTCCAACCGCGAGAGCATCTCATCATAGCTACCCATCCACACCAAGCCGTTAATAGGAATGCCCTCCTCGCCGCGTGCGAAAGGCGTGTCGAAAAGCACGTCGCTTCCGCTTTCAAAGCTGAGCAGGGCCGTCTCCAGGCCAAACAAGATCGAAGGATAAGGGCGCAACATGTCGTGGTTTATCTTGCCCGTAAGGCCGAACATGTTGCACACCGAATAGAGAATGCGTTCATACTCGGGTATGGCATCACAGCTGAGGTCTGGCAACGGCGCACACTCTCCCACCCCCTTGCGGTCGGGCTGTTCGGGCGAGGTTATGGTTATGAACCACGACTGGCGTGTGGTGTAGATGCCCCTCGATGTTCCTGCAGGCTGTTTAAAATGCAGCGTGCGCGGTTCTATGGTCACATGATAAGTCATTATTTTTTTCTTTTCTTTATAATCTAACGGAAGCTTACGGAAGACGATGGAAGCTTATGGAAGACGACGGAAGCTTATAGAAGACGATGAAAGCTTATGAAAGCCTATGGAAGCTTATGGCAGCTTGGGATATTTTTTAAAGTCGGGCTTGCGCTTCTCAAGGAACGCGCGACCACCCTCTTGCGCCTCATCAAGCATGTAATAGAGCATGGTGGCGTCGCCAGCCAACTCCTGAATGCCTGCCTGTCCGTCGAGCTCAGCGTTCAGTCCGGCCTTGATCATGCGCAGAGCGAGAGGCGAGCGTTCCATCATGGTCTCTGCCCACTCAACACACTCGTCTTCCAGCTTGTCGAAAGGCACAACCTTGTTCACCATACCCATGCGTTCTGCCTCCTCTGCCGAGTATTGGCGACACATGAACCATATCTCGCGGGCCTTCTTCTGGCCAACGATGCGTGCAAGGTAGCTGGCACCGAAGCCAGCATCGAACGATCCCACCTTGGGACCTGTCTGTCCGAAGATGGCGTTGTCGCTGGCAATGGTGAGATCGCACATGAGGTGCAGCACATGACCGCCGCCAATGGCGAAGCCGTTAACCATGGCGATGACAGGTTTAGGCAGCGAGCGAATCTGCTTCTGCACATCAAGAACGTTGAGACGTGGCACACCATCGTCGCCGACATAGCCGCCACGGCCTTTGACGTGCATGTCGCCACCCGAGCAGAAGGCCTTGTCGCCAGCACCTGTAAGGATGACCACACCTATGCGTTGCGCCTCGCGACACCAGGCAAACGCTTGCGACATCTCCCATGTGGTGCGGGGTGTGAAGGCGTTGCGATAACGCGGACGGTTTATTGTAATCTTGGCTATGCCGTTATATTCTTCGAAGAGAATCTCCTGAAAATCGAAATCCTCAATCTTTTTCCATTCACGGTTTGAACAATTCATATCTTTTTTCTTTGTCTTTTTTACAAGGTTTGTTTTTCAACTTTTTCTTGCAAGGTTTATTTTCTGCAAGCTTGCTGTGAAACCGCAGGTTACGTTCGCTTCGCTCTCTTCACCAGCGGTTATGGATATTCCCGCCTTCGGCGACGCTCGCTTGAGATAAATTCCATTTATTAAATGCGAAAGTTAAATTTATTACTTACAAGGAAAAATCAAGATGTTTATTTTAAAGATTCAAAATACTCTCTCATGGCCTTCGCATCCTCCGCAGCATCGGTAAACACCTCAAGCACCATGGGGCGGTCTGCCTGTTGTGTGAGCAAGGTCACGACACCCACCTGCATTTCATCCATGTTGGTGGCCTTAAGGTAGCCGATGTCGTTCTGCGTGCAGATGCCGCGAGCCTCGGTGTTGTGGGCAGCAGCCACCATGTCGTGGGCGGCGGGACTGCCGTCAAGACCTGGCAACGTACTGAAGATTCCGCCCTCGTGGTTGTTAAGCAATATTATGCGCAAGTTGCCACGCAAGCGACCATTCCACAAAGCGTTCTGGTCATAGAAGAAGCTGAGGTCGCCAATGACGCACACCACCTTGTCGGTGGTTCCGAGAGAGAAGCCGGCAGCCGTAGACAGCGAACCTTCTATGCCGTTAACGCCACGGTTGCACCACACACGATGTGCAGCGTAGATGTTGGCAAGCCTCACAGCCGAGCTGTTGGCATAATGAACATGCAGGTCTTCATAAAGGTCCTCAAGCTGACTTTCAAAATATCTCACCGTTGCCATCTGCGAGAAGGGCGGCTCATAGCTTTCGGCGTGTGCGCCACAACGGTCGAGCAGTCGTTGCCAACGTGAGCGGAACGCTTCGTGCTCGGCACTTAGGTTTGTGGCAGCCACGAGAGTCTGCAAGAGAGCGTTTGTCTCTTCCATCGGACATTCCACGATGTCGGTAAGCGACATCAGCGGGTCTGACACCTCAAGCACATTGGGTGTCACGACCCACGTCGGCGCCTTTGCCTGACGAAGGAAACGGCGCACGGCCTTGCTTACTACGGTGCCTCCAATGTAGACAATGGCGTCGGGCGCAAAGCGGTCTGTGCTGTCGGGCGCAACGACATTGTCGCCATCAGCTGACGTGAGCACACGCACAGCCTCATCGCCATGTGTTATGTTGTAAGACGGGCTTGACAGAGGCTCTGCCAACACCACGCAACGTTGGGACAGGCTGCACAAGGTGTCGGTGGCTACAGCCCCGTCAGGCAACTGCCCCAGCACCACCATAGGACGCTTGGCTTGAGCGAAGGTTTTGAATGTGTCTACGTTGAACGTCGTTGGCAGCGTATGCGCCTTGAAGGGCGTTGTCTCGGGCAGCTTCTCCTCGTCAAACAGGAACAGCGGTTCCGTCACCGGCACGTTTATGTGGACGGGAGCACAACCCTTGCAGGTGGCAAGATGGAGAGCCTCGTTTATCAGTCGGCCACACAGCCATCTTTCCTCTTCATCATGAGGCTCAGGCAACTGCACCGACCGACGCACCATTGGTCCGAACGCTCCCTGTTGCGGCAGCGTCTGTCCATCGAGCTGTCCTATCCACTGCTGCGGCCTGTCTGCCGACACCACGATGAGCGGCACATGCTGATAAAAAGCCTCAGCCACAGCAGGTGCCACGTTCAGGAGCGCCGACCCCGAGGTCACACACACCACAACAGGTCGCCCTGTGGCTTGCGCCAAGCCAACAGCATAGAACCCGGCAGACCGTTCATCGGTGACAGGGTGACATGTTATCTGCTCTGCCTCATTGAGGTTGTGCACAATTGGCGCGTTGCGGCTACCAGGACACACCACGGCATCGGTTATGCCTTTGGCAACAAGCAACGACGTTAAAAGGTTTATGTTTTCTTTATTGCTGTACATCTTCTTAATTGACTTTTTTATCTTTAAAGACCGTTCTTGGCGTTTTAAGACCGCTCTTGGCTTTTTAAGACCGTTCTTGGGCTCAGCTTTCAAAGAGCCGTCTCATCGTCTCCATTTTCGCTTCTGTCTCGTTCCATTCATCCTCTTCGTTGCTGTCGGCAAGCAGTCCGCCGCCAGCATAAAGCCACAGGTCGCGGCCCTCGAAGCGCATGCAACGGAGCGACACATAAAGACTCGTTTTGCCGTCTATGTCCATTGGTCCCGCAAAGCCGCTATAATAAGACCGTGGCATCTGCTCGTTGCTCATGATGAACCCGAAGGTTGGTTGCTTGGGCATGCCACAGACAGCAGGTGTGGGGTGAAGGGCGTTGATGACACGCCCGATGCTCCGGTCGTCATTGATGATGAAACTGAAGTCGGTGCGCAGGTGCACAAGGTCGCCAGCGCGTGTGGTGTAAGGGGCAGAAGAGGTCACGTTGTCTGAGAACTGTTCTATCTGTTCCTCAATATAATCGGCCACATATCTCTGCTCAAAGCGGTTCTTGTCGCTCCACCTTATGTTTTGTGCAGAGGTGCGGGCACCAGGAGTGTCGAAGTCGAGCATATCGTTGCCAAGCTTCATCGTTCCCGCCAACGCCATCGTGTGCCACTCCTGTCCGCTGCCTTGAAGCAGAATTTCAGGCGTAGCCATGAGCCATGTGCCGCAACGAGGAGTCTGCACAAGAGCCACAAACATGCGTGGGTAACGTCTGCAAGCGCAGAAGAACATCTCTTCAAGGTCTGCCTCGCGCTGCGCCACCATGTGCGAGCAGCGAGCCAACACGATCTTGCTGAACGTTCCATTGGTGAGCTGTGCGTGGAAGTTGCGGAAGTCTATGCCATAGCGTTGTCGCTCCAAAGCGCCATCCACCACCTGCGCGTCAAAAGCGTCAAGCGACAAGGAGCCTTGCGGCACCTCGCCCCAGTCTACCCTGTCAGGACGAATCACGATGACGGGGCGGTCTTCTGACGGCGCAAAGGGAGCCATCACAAAGCCTCTCTGCACCCCAAGCTCCTCGCACGACATCAACACGTCGGACTGTCCGCCTATCTGTTCAAGCTTGCAGAAGCGTTGTTCATGCGGATAACGGAACAGAGCCTTGGCAACAGCCAGGCCCTCATCCTTTGCCTCAATCATTTCTCCTCCTTGCCCTTCATTATAAAGTTGGTGACCTGTACCGACGACACGAGGTCCCCATTCTCGTTCTTTATCTCTATGTGCCACACATGCAGCGTCTTGCCACGGTGCAGCAGTCGGCCATAAGCCGTCACGGTGTCGCCCTCAAGCACAGCCTTGACATGCTCACCGCTCACGTTTATGCCCACGCATATCTTGCCTGGACACAACACCATAGACCCCACGCCAGCCACGTTCTCAGCCAGCGCGAGCGATGCTCCCCCGCTGAGAAAGCCAAACGGCTGTCTGTTGCGCTCATCCACCTTCATGCTTGCCACACACATGTCGGGTTCGGGTGTGGAAATAAAGTTCATTCCAAGGGTGTTTGAGAGACCGTCGCTGCGGCGCAGTTTTTCTTTTATTGTTTCTAAGTACATTTTTCTTCGTCTTTTTCTTAATCAAGCAAAGCCTGTAGGCTCCTGCTTATTTAATTTTGGCTACTAAATTACAAAAAAATATGCAATCAGCATTATTTAGCCATGATTTTTATTTTTTAATTGGTTTTATTTCATGCAATCGTTTTTTTCCATTACTTTTGCAAGATAAGAACATTCACTCAGAACATAACTAACAAAAGACACATAAAATAAGGATATGATAAAGAGCGACTGCATTGTGATTATTCCGACCTATAACGAGAAGGAAAACATTGAAAAGATTATCCGCGCCGTGATGGGTTTGGACAAAGCATTCAACATTTTGGTTATCGATGACGGATCGCCCGACGGCACCGCCGACATCGTTAAGGGGCTGATGGCAGACGAGTTTAAGGACCGTCTGTTCATCATTGAGCGCAGCGGCAAGCTCGGCCTTGGCACAGCTTATATTGCAGGCTTCAAGTGGGCGCTGGAGCACAGCTACGACTACATCTTTGAGATGGATGCCGACTTCAGCCATGATCCCAACGACCTGCCACGCCTCTATGCTGCCTGTCACGACGAGGGTGCCGATGTGGCCATCGGCTCGCGCTATGTGAGCGGTGTCAACGTTGTCAACTGGCCCATCGGCCGCGTGCTCATGAGCTATTTCGCTTCCAAGTATGTGCGCCTTGTCACAGGCTTCAGCGTTCACGACACCACAGCCGGCTTTAAGTGCTACAAGCGTCGCGTGCTCGAGACCATCCCTCTCGACAAGATTCGCTTCAAGGGCTATGCCTTCCAGATAGAGATGAAGTTTACGGCCTACAAGATTGGCTTTAAGATTAAAGAGGTGCCCGTCATCTTCGTCAACCGCCGCGAAGGCACAAGCAAGATGAGCGGCGGCATCTTCGGCGAGGCCTTCTTCGGTGTCATGCGTCTGCGCTGGGACGGATGGTTCCGCAAATATCCAAAGATGCCGAAAGAGGCATAAATCAAACAACGCGGCTTTAAAGCGTAACCATAGTCTTTACTTGCTGTTTACGCTATAAAGCCGCGTTCTCACATTAAGGAAACTACGTTCTCGAATTAAGAAAACCGCGTTCTCGAATTAAGAAAGCCGCGTTCTCACATAAAAAAGGGAAAAGTTCAAAGAAAAGCAATCATTTTCACAAAAGAGCGGTTTTACAAACCTAAACAATTATGATGGGCAACCACACATATCGTTTTTTTCTTATCGTTGTCCTTGTTCTAACGATAACGTGCTTGAGCCATGCCACAACAAGCTCTGATCACAACTTTCCGGGCTGTAGCCACAGCCTGCCAAGCTTTGCTCACAGCCTGTCAAGCTTTGCACAGGCCCTATCTACCGACACTATAAAGCCCAAGGAACAACATCAAGAAGAGGCAAAGAAAGCAAAGAAGCAACGCATGGTGTATCTGCAAGGCACGTCCAAAGACTCGTTCACGAAGGCCATGCTGCAAGCACACATAACGGTTATGGATGCCGACAGCGCCGTGATAGACACCACAACAGCTTGGCGTTGGGACAACGAGGGCGGATGGGATATGCAGGTGCCAGCCCGCGCAGGCATGCTCATCATCAAAGGCGAGTGTGACGGCTATGAGACAAGCTTTCTCAACTTCAACATCCGAAGCATTGGGCGCAACAGTTCGTTCAAGGTGCCACCCGTGTTGCTGAAAAAGAAACTTAACGAAGACATCTATAAAGATGTAGACCTCGATGGCGTGGTCGTAACGGGCACGAAAATAAAGATGACCTACCGCGGCGACACCATAGTCTACAACGCCTCTGCCTTCAATCTGTCCGATGGCTCAATGCTCGACGCCCTCATTCGCCAGATGCCGGGTGCCGAACTGAAAAGCAACGGCGACATCTACATCAACGGCAAGAAGCTCGACTATCTGCTTCTCAACGGCAAAGACTTCTTTAAGGGCAAAAACAAGGTGATGCTCGACAACCTGCCCTACTACACCGTGAAGGAGCTAAAGGTCTACAACAAACAGACAGACAAGAGCGAGATGTTGGGAGAGAATGTAGAGAAGAAAGACTATGTCATGGACGTGAGCCTCAAGCGCCAGTATAACCGCGGACTGATGGCCAACGCCGAAGTTGCGGGCGGCACAAAGGAGCGATGGATGGCACGACTGTTCTCTCTCTATTTTGACGACCACACACGTCTGTCGCTCTTTGCCAACGCCAACAACGTGAACGAGACACAGACGCCAGGCACTGAAGGCGACTGGCAGCCATCAAACAGTCCGCAGGGGCAGACCACCACACGCCTTGTAGGTCTGCATCTCGACACAGAAGACAAGAACAAGGTGGTGACCGACAACATCGATGCCACCGCCACATGGACCGATGCCGTGGACGAGATGCGCTCGGCAAGCGAGTCGTTCGCATCGGGCGGCAACATCTTCAGACGTTCCATGAGCCTTAACCGACAGAAAGATTTCAGGGCAAGCCTGCAAAACAACATGCGCTTGAGAACAGGAAATATAGGCATGACATCATGGACATCGCTCGACTACAGCAACAGCCGCAACAACGCCAACAGCCGCAAAGCCACCTACGACAACGACCCGTCACGGTTTGGAAGCATCAAAGAGGTGCTCGACTCCACATTCTTTGCCGACACCAACCCTCTGCTCTCCATGCTTACCAACCGTTCACAGAGCATATCGCTGGACCGCTACCGCTCGTTCAGCGCCAGCCAAGACACATGGGCTTTTTACCAGTTGCCGTGGGGCGACCGCTTAGAGATAAACATAGACTGCGCATACAGCCTGTCAAAACCAAGCGACAGCCACACCATGACACGCAACGACTATATGAAGACCGGTGAGAGCGACACACGCAATGTCTACTCCGACCGCCACAACAACACCTATTCTTACAACGCCGCCTTAGGCTATTCGTTGACCCTCCCCGTAGGCCTCTACATCAAGCTTCGAGGAGGCTACAAGCAGTCGCTCTCTACAAGCAACAATCTCAACTATCGTCTCGACCGCTTCGGCGGACGATGGACAGACCTTGCCACAAGCATGCTCCATGAGCTGCCGTCAACACGCGACTCGATGCTTCTTGCCCTCGATTTCGACAACAGCATCCACCATGCCGACCTCAAACGCTCATACACCACGCAAGCCGTGATCAACTTCAACAACAGGAGCAACACGCTGTTTGCGAACATGCTCCTGCCGTTGAGATGGCAGCACGAGCGCCTCAGCTATCATCAGGCCGCTCTCGACACGGTAGCCACACGCCGCAACGTGCTGTTCATGCCAGGCATCAGCGTGTTCTGCAACAAAGAAAAGGTGCAATATAGCGCAGCGCTGTTCCTTTCGTCCACGCTGCCGCCGATGACCTCCCTCATGCCCGTGAGCAACGACCTCAACCCGTTGGCTGTGCGCATAAGTAACCCCGGCCTCAAGAGCACGGACAACATGAGCTTCAATGGCGACATCAGCTTCAACCAGAAGCGACATCAGCAGAACATATCGTTTGGCTTCGATGCAAACATAAGCCGCAACAGCTTAGGCACACGCACCACCTATAACCGTGCAACAGGAGGCTACACCTACATGTCGGACAATGTGAAAGACGGCAACTGGTCTGTGAACGCACGCAACGGCTTCACGCGCATCCTCGACAAGGCCGACCGTCTAACCATCGATAACCGATTGTCATACAACTACAGCCGCAGCACCGATTTCGACATCGCCTACGACGAGGCATCAACAGCGTTGAGCCGCGTCAACACGTCGCTGCTCGGCGAGAAGCTGTTGCTCACCTACCGCAAGGGCAATTTCAGCGCCTCATGCAGCGGCAACCTGTCATGGCGCCACAGCACAGGCGACCGCGACAACTTTGAGACCATCAACACCTTCGATTTTTCTTATGGCATGACGCTCTCCTGTCGCCTGCCTCTGTCTGTCACCCTCGCCACCGACCTGCGCCAATACAGCCGTCGTGGCTACGGCGAAAGCTCCATAAACACCGACAACCTGGTGTGGAACGCCTCTCTCACCCGCACCTTCGGCAAGGGCAAATGGGTCCTCAAAGCCGAGGCTTTCGACCTCTTGCATCAGCTCTCCAACACCACCTACGCCGTCAACGCGCAGGGACGTACCGAGGTGTGGCGCAACACCATACCGAGCTACGCCATGCTCCATCTGGCGTATAAGTGGAGCAAGATGCCAAAGGGCAAGAAATAGAAATGAATTTCTAAAAGAAGAGCTTTGAATTAAAATTTCAATCTTCGATTGTTCTATGCAACACAAAAAGGATGAAGTATGCCGAAGAGCAAGCCTCATCCTTTTTGCGTTGTTTCACCGTTTTTGTTTTTCACGCCAAAGCCTCGACATACTGAGCGCACATCTCAGCGCAACGCTCGCCATCCACACCTGCCGACACGATGCCGCCAGCATAGCCGGCGCCCTCGCCACAGGGGAACAGTCCTTGCACGGTGACATGCTGCAACGTTGCAGGGTCACGCACAATGCGCACAGGCGATGAGGTGCGCGTCTCGGTGGCAATGAGCACCGCCTCGTTGGTGAGGAAGCCGTGGCTCATCTTGCCAAACTTCTTGAAGCCTTCTTGCAGACGCTTGGCCACAAACGGCGGCATCCAGAAATGAAGAGGCGAAGAGATCAGTCCTGGAGCATAGCTGCTCTTAGGCAGGTCATAACTCAAGCGGTTGTTCACAAAGTCGGCCATGCGCTGCGCAGGAGCCGTCTGCTTCATGTTGCCCTGCTGCCAGCAGTCGCGCTCAAGCTTCTCTTGGAAATGCATCATGCACAAAGGGTCACTGCTGTCGCCACCGACATCATCGGGATGCAGCTCCACCACCATGCCGCTGTTGCTCCACTGCGTGCCGCGGTTACTGGGACTCATGCCGTTCACCACCAGCTGTTGCGGTCCTGTGGCAGCAGGAATGACGAAGCCACCGGGACACATGCAGAACGAGTAGACACCACGCTCCTCTACCTGCGTTACAAAGCTATACTCGGCAGCAGGCAGATACTTGCCCCTACCCTCGCGGTTGTGATATTGAATCTGGTCGATGAGCTGCGACGGATGCTCCAGACGCACACCCACGGCAATGCCCTTAGCCTCGATATGTATGTTGCTCTCAACGAGCAGACGGTACACGTCGCGAGCCGAATGGCCCGTAGCAAGAATGACGGGTCCGTGAAAAGTCAGTTCACCGCCTGTCTTCAGGTCAACAGCCTCAACTCCCGTCACGCGCTCACCTTCCACCACAAGACGCGTCATCTTGGTTTGGAAATGCACCTCGCCGCCACATTTTATGATGGTGTTGCGCATGTTCTCAATGACACGCGGCAACTTGTCGGTGCCGATATGCGGATGAGCATCTGCAAGGATAGAAGTGCTTGCTCCGTGCTGGCAGAACACATTGAGAATTTTGTTCACGTTGCCTCGCTTCTTTGAGCGAGTGTAGAGCTTACCGTCCGAGTAGGCCCCCGCGCCACCCTCGCCAAAGCAGTAGTTGCTCTCAGGATCGACCTTCTGTGTTTTCGTTATCTGCGCGAGATCCATCTTTCTCTCGCGCACATCCTTACCGCGCTCCAGCACAACGGGGCGCAGTCCGAGCTCAATGAGTCGTAGCGATGCGAAGAGTCCGCCAGGACCTTCACCCACCACCACAACCTGCGGTCTGCCCTCCACGTTCTGATATTCGGTATGTTCAAACTCGTCATCTTGCGGCACCTCGTTAATGTACACCCTAATCTTCAGGTTCACAAAGATCGTTCGCTGTCGCGCGTCGATGCTCTTCTTCAGCACGCGCACGCTGTTTATGGTTCGTTGGTCAATGCCCTGTTCCTCGGCAAGATAACGTTTTATCGCATTTTCGCTTGCTGCAACAACAGGAAGCACTCTTATTTGATATTCTTTTGTCATTTCGTAAGAAATAAAGGTTAAACACCCAGTCTTTTAACACGAAAGGTTAAAAATGTGCTACAAATTTACACATTTTTCGCCAATAATGTTGTAGAAAAGCAAAATCTTTGTAAATTTGCGGCGTGATTGGTGCAAAAAAGCCAAAGTGGTCACTTGCCACTTCTATGCACGGTTCGTTACATCCATGCCGCCCTCGTATAAGCGGACGCATGTGCAACCTACAGAGAAGCGCAGCATGTCCCAGCCACTCACAACCCATAAACCCGCCACCTTTGTTTGGTGGCTAAAATCAAGATAAAAAAATGAAAGTATTAAAGTTTGGCGGAACATCTGTAGGTTCCGTGAAGAGTATTCTTAGTCTTAAAAACATTGTGGAGAACGAGGCAAAGAGCCAACCAATCATTGTCGTCGTTAGTGCGCTCGGTGGAATTACCGACAAACTGCTTGCAACATCGCAGCTCGCCCTCAAGGGAGACGAGAGCTGGAAGGACGAGTTTCAAGCCATGGTGGAGCGCCACCACAAGATGATAGACACTATCATCACCAATCCCCGTCAACGAGAAGATTTATTTAATAAGGTGGACGCACTGCTGGAGCAGCTGCGCAGCATCTACTTTGGTGTGTTCCTCATCCATGACCTCAGCGAGAAGACACAAGATGCCATCGTGAGCTACGGTGAGCGTCTCAGTTCGCTCATTGTCGCCACCTTGGTGAAGGGAGCCAAGTGGATGGATTCGCGCGAGTTTATCAAGACCGTGCAGAAGAACAACAAGCATGTGCTTGAGGCAGAGCTTACCAACAAGCTGGTGCGCAAAGCCTTTGCCGACCTTGCACACATCACCCTTGTGCCTGGTTTCATCAGCCGCGACGCCACCACCGACGAGGTGACCAATCTCGGTCGTGGCGGAAGCGATTACACCGCCGCCATCATTGCAGCAGCCCTCGATGCCGACGTGCTGGAGATATGGACCGACGTCGACGGCTTCATGACCGCCGACCCGCGCGTCATCAAGACCGCCTACACCATCAACGAGCTGAGCTTCATCGAAGCAATGGAGCTTTGCAACTTTGGTGCGAAGGTCATCTATCCGCCTACCATCTATCCCGTTTGCGTGAAGAATATTCCCATCCGCGTGAAGAACACCTTCAATCCGCAGAACCCAGGTACAATCATTAAAGACAGAATAGACAACGACCGCAAGCCCATCAAGGGCATATCGAGCATCAACGGCACAGCCCTCATAACCGTGACGGGTCTGTCGATGGTGGGTGTCATCGGTGTGAACCGCCGCATCTTCACCGCCCTTGCCGACAAGGGCATAAGCGTGTTCATGGTGTCACAGGCATCGTCAGAAAACTCAACCTCTATCGGTGTGCGCGAAGCCGATGCCGACATCGCCGTGCGCGTGCTCAACGAGGAGTTTGCCAAGGAGATAGAGATGGGCGCCATGTTCCCCATGTTCGCCGAGAGCGGTCTTGCCACCATCGCCGTGGTAGGCGAGAACATGAAGCACACGCCAGGCATCGCCGGAAAGCTGTTCGGCACATTGGGCCGTAGCGGCATCAGCGTCATTGCCTGTGCTCAGGGTGCATCAGAGACCAACATCTCGTTTGTTGTAGACAGCAAGTTCCTGCGCAAGGCTCTTAACGTGCTTCACGACTCGTTCTTCCTGTCCGAATATAAGGTTCTTAACCTCTTCATCTGCGGTGTGGGCACCGTGGGCGGCAAGCTCATCGAGCAAATAAAGAAGCAATATGAGGAGCTTAAGCAGAACAGCAAACTGAAGCTTAACGTTGTGGGCATAGCCTCTTCGAAGAAGGCCATCTTCAGCCGCGACGGCTTAAACCTCGACACCTATAAAGAGGAGCTTGAGACATCAGAGCCCAGCAACAACGCGAAGCTCATGGAAGAGGTCATCGGCATGAACATCTTCAACAGCGTGTTTGTCGACTGCACGGCAAGCCGCGACGTGGCCGACATGTACCAGTCGTTGCTGGAGCACAACATCTCAGTAATTGCCGCCAACAAGATTGCTGCATCAAGCAATTACGACAGCTACATGCACCTTAAGCGCACCGCCCTGGAGCGCGGTGTCAAGTTCCGCTTCGAGACCAACGTAGGAGCAGGTCTGCCCATCATCGGCACCATCAACGACCTTCGCAACTCGGGCGACACCATTCTCAAGATTGAAGCCGTGCTCAGCGGCACGCTCAACTACATTTTCAACATGCTCTCTGCCGACGTGCCTTTCTCCAAGGCTGTACACATGGCACAGGAGCAAGGCTACAGCGAGCCCGACCCACGCATCGACCTGAGCGGCATGGACGTGGTACGCAAGCTTGTAATCCTCACCCGCGAGGCAGGCTACAAGGTAGAGCAAGACGATGTGGAGAAGCATCTCTTCGTGCCCGACCATTTCTTTGAAGGCTCACTCGACGAGTTCTGGAGCCATCTGCCCGAGCTCGATGCCGACTTTGAGAACCGCCGCAAGGCTCTTGAGGCAGAGGGCAAGCGCCTGCGTTTCGTTGCCACCATGGATCACGGCAAGACCAGCGTGTCGCTCAAGGAGGTTGACAACACCCATCCGTTCTACAACCTTGAGGGCAGCACCAATATCGTGATGCTTTCGACAGAGCGTTACAAGGAGTACCCCATGCTCATCCAGGGCTATGGTGCCGGCGCCAGCGTTACTGCTGCCGGCGTGTTTGCCAACATCATGTCTATCGCAAACATCTAATGTTGAAAAAAGTAGAAGATGATGAAACACATCATTATATTAGGCGACGGCATGGCAGACCACGCTGTCGCACGATTGGGCGGCAAAACACTTCTTCAATATGCCCACACCCCATACATGGATCTTCTTGCACGCGAGGGACGCTGCGGCCGCATGGTGACGGTGCCCGAGGGCTTTCACCCAGGCAGCGAGGTTGCCAACACCGCAATCCTAGGCTACGACCTCAACAAGGTCTATGAAGGCCGCGGACCGCTTGAGGCAGCATCGATAGGCTACGAGATGCAACCTGACGACTTTGCCATGCGTTGCAACATCATAACTCTTGCCGACGGACGCATAAAGAACCACCACGGCGGACACCTGAAGACAGAAGACGGCGACACGCTCATCAAATATCTTGACGAGAAGCTGGGCAATGAAAACATCAAGTTCTTCACAGGCATTCAGTATCGCCACCTGCTCATCATAAAGAACGGCAACAAGCACATTGAGTGTGCTCCGCCTCACGACCATCCCAACGAGGAGTGGCGACCGCTGCTCGTAAAACCCGAAGAGGGCTGGGCCGACAAGAAAGACGGTGACCGCATGACGGCACAAGAGACAGCAGACCTGATCAACGACCTCATCCTGAAGTCGCAGAAGCTGCTGGCTGAACACCCGTTCAACCGCGAGCGCGAGGCACAAGGCAAGGACACAGCCAACAGCATCTGGCCGTGGAGCGGTGGCTACCGCCCGTCCATGCAGACCCTGCCGGAGATGTTCCCACAGATAAAGAGCGGCGACGTTATTTCTGCCGTTGATCTCATCAGAGGAATAGGCCACTATGCCGGACTGAAGAACATCATCGTTGAAGGTGCCACCGGACTGGCCGACACCAACTATGAAGGCAAGACAGCAGCAGCCCTCGAAGCTCTTCGTCACGACGACTTCGTGTTCCTGCATGTGGAGGCGAGCGACGAGGCAGGCCACGATGGCGACCTCGAGCTCAAGCTCAAGACCATCGAGAACCTCGACCACCGTATGGTGGGTCCCATCTATGAAGAGGTGAAGACATGGGACGAGCCGGTGTGCATTGCCTTGATGCCAGACCATCCCACTCCCGTTGAGATCAGAACGCACCTCAGCGAGCCTGTGCCCTTCGCCATCTGGTATAAAGGCATTGAGCCCGACAGCGTGCAACAGTATGACGAGGTGAGCTGTGTGAACGGCAGCTTCGGACTGCTTAAGCTTCAGGAGTTTATGAGGGCGTTCTTAAAGCCCCACCCCCGCGCCGCGCAAAGCGCGGCTTCCCCCTCCCCTTATGGA
>ULUS01026017.1_pt1 | contig 16737 bp, 13 predicted proteins | sample 1958761 | NCBI WGS metagenome assembly ULUS01 (sample SAMEA4835767, study PRJEB28245) | human gut metagenome | biome: gut microbiome; material: fecal sample | place: Denmark | collected 2008
AGAGCCTCAGATTCCTTTCGGTTTCTGGGGCTTTTTCGTTGTATATACACGCAACCGGAATACGCATCTTTGGGAGCATTTAATATTGTTGTGCTGTGTTATATGATTATGCTTTAATGGGTTGTTCTGCACTGAATCATTCTATGTTTCCGTTTTGTCGGTAAGTTTTAATAGTCAATATTTCCTATTTATCATATTAATCTTCCGTCTTATGTGTCTATTGGAATAGATTGTCGGAATTAAGTTACGCCACCAGCGAATTTTTCTGTTAAAAGAAGATAATAAAAGAATGTGGCTTCATTATTATAAACGAAAAAATGTAACTTTGTGCTCAGTTCCATTGGAAATTTATAGAGCCGAAAGAGACGATGGCAAATAACTGTCTTTCTATATTATGAAACAACTATTTATCTTCTTGTTGACATTCATGGCAACGATGTGTTATGGTCAATCCCGTGAAGTGGTATTAGAGTTTGGTCCCTATGACTATGGAACGATTCGCGACTACAAGACTGACGAATGTCTAGACAAATTTCCTAAGAAATATGCTAATCAGCATGAAGAGGCTTATTGTACATTCTCAAACGACACCATTCGTATTTACTTATTGGTTCATGATGCTGATAATTTGAACGATAATCAAATTGTCGTGGCTATGAAATATGCCTTGAAGACTGCTAATATCAGTCTTTATAGGGATAAGGTTGGCGATGAGATTGTAGGCTTCAAGATAGCTGATAGCGAAACTACTTTTATAGTTTTAAGAAAGGATGAGCGAAAGTCTGTCGTGATGGACTATCCTCTCAAAAATAAAAGATACCAAATGGTATTCAATAATTCCTTGTTAGCACAGCAGTTTGCTTTAGTTTTAGGCGTAAACGAGATATTGGAGCCTACAAAATTTGATAGAGCGTTTGATGAAAGTGTCAAAATACTTTCTCGCTATCGGGTGTCTTATTACAGGTTCAAGTAATCGTTTTTTTGTTATTTGTTGGGTGTCAGCGTCAACGGAATAGCAAGAAGTTTACGCTGACGTAGCTGCGACGCTCCAAGAAGCGAGGATGCACGGAGAAATCGTAGTCCTTGCCGTGTTTGAATACGAAGATTCCTTCCTCGTAGGGCAGATTGCCGTTGAGCACGAGTGGAAATCTCGGGCAATTACTTGAGGCGTAAGGAGAGGCGGCAAAGATGAAGTCAAGCTTTTGGTGTCATGTTTTTTTGGAATCGAAAAACGTCGCCCCTTATCATGATGTCTTTTTCTTCGTCCTGCTTCTTGAAGCATTGGCGGATGAAGTTGGCATGGTAGCAGTCGCCTTCCAAGCTAACAACGCGTTCGCATTCTCGCGATACCTGTTCGAGTGATGCTGCCCGTGCCGGCAAAGAGATCGAGGGTTGTAACCTCTTCGAAGTCGATGTATCCTTGCAGCACATTAAAGATGTTCTTCTTGGCAAAGTCGGTGTGGTACGTGTCTTGAATGTGGGGGAATGTTGAAGTAGTGTCCTTCTTTTGTCCTTTGATGATGCACATTTTCTTTCTTTTTATGTTTTTTATTTGCCTAGATAAAGAGTCGGCAAGTCGAATCTGATTCCCTTGATTTCGGTCAGAGGGGCACGTTTTAATTCGGTTACCTGGTTTAGGTCATAGTTCTTTAGCCCATAAAGTTTGACGTTGTTCATACACCATTCCTTGTTGGGGACGTCGCCGATGGTGAGTAGTTCGGCGTGGCACTAGACCATAATTATAAATATTGTTGTCCGGTAAAACTTTTCAAGAAAAAATAAATTAGGGCTGACACTTCTCACGAGGTATCAGCCCTTTTGTTTATCTTTGTAGTGCAAAAAAAAACATAACCATGAGCAAAGAAAGTCATTTTACCGGACAGCCGCCCATCTAAGCACTATAAGGGGCAGACGCACGAGCCTAAAGACTGGGAAAAGCTGCTCTACATGATGGACTCCACCACAATAACGCTCTTCTACAACATCCTCAAGGGCGTCGGCAGGCATCCGAAATCGGGAAAGAAGATAGGAGGAATGAAAGTTCATACGGTAATGAAGTATCATGTCGGTGTGCCGATGGTGGTGCAGCTCACTTCTGCCGCGAAGCACGACCATTATCTGCTGAAGGAGGTGCATCTGCCCAAAGACTCCACCCTGGCGATGGACCGTGGCTACATCGACATCGCGCAATTCCAACGCCTTACCGAAGAAGGTGTGTGCTACGTGACGAAAATGAAGAAAAACCTTAAGTATGAGGTGCTTGAATCCGTTACTTACGTCAATGCGAAGGGACTGGTAACGCACATTGACCAGAAAGTGCGTTTCATAGGGGGAGAACTCACGCATGAGGCACGACGGGTGGAGATATTTTATGCTGGCAAGAAACCAGTTGTGCTACTGACCAACAACTTTGAATTTACGGTTGAGGACATTGCTGAAATCTACCGTCTGAGATGGGCTATCGAGTCGTTGTACAAGCAACTGAAATAGAATATCCCACTTCATTTCTTCTATGGCGACAGCGTGAATGCCATACAGATACAGACCTGGGTGGTTCTGATTGCCAACCTGCTGATAACGGTTCTCTCAAGAAGCATCAAGAGACACTGCGCTTTTTCGCAGGTGGTTACCATGGTACGACTTATGCTCATGTACTATGTCGATTTTATCGCATTCATGGAGAATCCCGAGAAAACATGGGATAATATCCATGCCAGGGAGATGCAAAAGGCTCCACCGGAACCAACTCTTTTCGATTAGGAGGCTTACTTTTGAGAAAACAAAGCCCGAAGTCCTATTTTACTGGGCTTCGGGCAGGATATTTGCGGTCTTTTGAGTTTTACCGGACAGCAATAGTTTTGATTGTCATATAGGGTCCTTGTTCGTTCACATGCAAATATATCGATGCAAAGGTATTTCATTTCTGGTTATATAACAACAACAGATGATTTGAAGAGGAAAATAGGAATACCGAAGTTGCTATTTTTCTCTTCGAACACTAAACGAGGAATTAATGAAGTTGTATGTTTATTTCGTGCAATTGCACGTTCTTTGAGTAACAATCAAAATCATCTGATTAATAATGCGCCTTAACGCGTGAATCTTGTATAGGAGGCACCAGGTCAGAACATCCTCATATTGATTTAGGAGGGCGTTTCTCTTTTGTTTGTCCTCTCGTTGAATGTTTTACACAAACTGAAAAAGGCTATAAAAGTAGTATGTACTGCTTTTATAGCCTTTTTATGTTTGTTTAGTCGAAAATCTTGAACTTGTATCCTTGAGCCCTGAGCCATTCTATAGATGCAGGAAGGGCGAAGTGGAGTTTGTCGATGCTCTTGAGTGAATCGTGAAAGGTGATGATGGAACCGTTACGGGCATAATGTTTCACATTGTTGAGCACATCTTCTGCTGTCATCCATTTGGAATAGTCTCGGGTTACAAGATCCCACATGACAATGCGGTATTTTCGTCCTAACCATGCATATTGGTCAAGGCGCATCCACCCATGTGGTGGCCTGAAAAGGTTGGAGTGGATGTATGCATTGGCTTTTTCTGTGTTGTAACTATATGTTTTGATGGTGTGCTTGAAACCGCCGATGTGGTTGAATGTGTGGTTGCCCACCCGATGGCCGGCCTCGACTATCTGACGATACAATTCCGGATACTTCCTTACGTTGTCGCCAACCATGAAGAACGTAGCCTTGATGTTGTATTTCTTGAGTGTCTCCAGAATGAACGGGGTCGATTCGGGTATCGGACCATCATCGAAGGTCAGATACACCGAATGATCCTGTTTGTCCATTCTCCATGTGGCACGAGGGTAGAGCCATCTGAGCCACATTGCCGGTTGTTCTATAATCATATTTTCAGATTACTACTGTGGGTCTTTACCGCCAATGTTGTGGTAGTGTGTGTAATATTGCTCAATCTGCAGTCTGTGCTGCTTGTACCATGGCAGGCGGGCATTTTGTGCTTCGCTGAGCATGGACATCATCATTTGGAAGTTCAGCTGGCAGTCATACATGCTTTGTGAGAAGCGGTTGTAGTCGAGCGACATATACCAATTGAGATATTGTGCTGACAATGACCACATCTTGTCGAACATTTTCAAAGCCTTGTCTTTTTTGCCAAGGCGCAGGTATGCTTTGGCAATATCAAAGCTTCCACTCATGTAGTTGGTTGGCACATTGTAGTCGGGAATCTCTTTTTCTGCTTTGGCCAGAACCTTTAGCGCCTTGTCGTACTTGTGCTCGTCAATGAGTGCGTTGGCAAGTTGACCAAACAGTCGACGGTGGGTATAACACATACGCATCACTGTCTCGTCGATGTAGAGCCCTGGTGTGCTGAGACCACCAAACTTAAAGCGGCTCATCAAGTTATTGTAGGCCTTTTCTGTGTCAATCTTCTTGATGCCAGGCTTGGCTGTGGTGAACGGTGTAATACGGTTCACGAGGCCCTCCTGTATGAAGTTGTCGCCTAAGTTCATGAAGTTCTCTGCTCCCACTGTTGTTGCAATGTAGAGAGGACGTGTCCAATTGCTCTGTGCAATCATTTCCAACATCATGAGGTCGTTCTTATAGAGACCATCCTTGCCTTCGAGGGAGATGACCATTTTGTCGGGTATGGTGTCGACAATAAGCATACCACTCTTCTTGACTGCTTCCTTATCGATGGTCACATAGAGAGTATCAGTTGGAATGACGTGCATCTCTGCATTATTCTTGTTGTCGCGTACCCAATACTTGAGCACGTTCTTCAGTTCAAACGGCTCTTCTCCAAATTGTTTCTTGGCTTCCTCGGGATTCTGCTTGTAGAAGTCGAGAATCTGTTTCTTCAGTTCTGGCACAACCTGTACCATCTCGTTAGTGCCTGAGCAGTAGTCAATACGAGGCCATGAGATAGGTACGGAAGGTGAATCGTATGCAGGACGCCGCATCTGGTCTATATACCAATCTGTCTGCAGATAGCTAAGATTGCAAACGCGTGCATCCGTACGCACACCTTCCACCTCTTGGTTATACCACAATGGGAAGGTATCGTTGTCACCATTTGTGAAGATGATTGGATTGCCCTTGTCCTGCATGGACATGAGATAGTTCTGTCCGAAGTCGCGGCAGGTATATCGTCCGCTTCTGTCATGGTCATCCCATGTCTGTGAAACCATTTGGATGGGAACGAGAAGACAAAGAACTGACACGATTGCAGCGAGAAGGTTCTCATTGACTTTTATGCGCTTCTTGAGCTCGTCATAGATGCCGGCCACACCAATGCCACACCAGATAGCAAAGGCGTAGAATGAACCGGCGTAGGCATAGTCGCGCTCACGAGGTTGCATAGGCGTTTGGTTCAAGTATATCACGATAGCCAGACCAGTCATGAAAAACAGGAAGAATACTACCCAGAATTGCTTGATGCCTCTGTCGCCACGATAGGCTTGCCAAAAGAGGCCGATGATGCCGAGCAAGAGAGGCAGACAATAGAATACATTGTGTCCTTTATTGTTTTGTAAGTCTTCGGGCAGTTTGCTTTGGTCGCCAAGACGCCAGTTGTCCAACAAAGGAATACCTGAAATCCAGTTGCCGTGCTCCAACTCTCCATTACCCTGGATGTCGTTCTGTCTTCCGCAGAAGTTCCAGAAGAAGTAGCGCATGTACATATAGTTGCATTGATAGGAGATGAAGAAGGCGAGGTTTTCCAGTGTTGTTGGCACTTTCACGTTGTTGTCTGGATTGTATGTGGAAGCCACTTCCTTTCCTTTCACTCCGCCCATCCAGTCTTCATAAGCCTGTGCTCTTCCGCGTTCGTACATTCTCGGGAAGAACATGCATTGGTCTGTCACATATTGTGGCTTATCCTTGGTACTTACGATGTAGTAGGAATCCTTTTCGTTTTTTGACGTCTTTTCCTTGCGTTCATAGATAGGTGCTCCCTTGGTCATAGACACGTGTCCTGTACCATCTGTCTTGTATTCTGACGTATATGCTTGGCCGAAAAACAGTGGTCGGTCGCCATACTGGTCACGGCTCAGGTAACTGCCAAGGGTAAAGATGTCCTCGGGAGAGTTCTGGTCCATAGGAGGGTTGGCAGAAGAGCGAATGACGATGAGCGCATAGCTGGAATAGCCAATCATGAGCATAAGCATACAGAGCAGGGTCGTGTTGAGCATGCGTGCATTGATGACAGGTTTGTTCTCCTTTTTGAGCCTGAGTAAAAATGCTGCGATGGCGATAACTACAATGCCGATAAAGAAAGCTGACCATCCGTAGCCGTAGAAAGGTATGCCGATGAGGGCGAAGGCGCAAAGGAATGATATAACTTGGCGCTTGCGGTTTTGGTTTGTATAGCTTTCGTATATGCCCCAGATGACGGCTGCCACGAGGAGCACGATGTAGATAATCTCGCCAGTGTTGAATGGACAACCGAGTGTGTTGACAAAGAACAACTCAAACCATCCTCCTACAGTGATGATGCCAGGTACAACACCATAGAGTACAGCTGCTACGATGATGAAACCTATGACAAGTGCCATGATAGAGCCTTTGAGGTCAGCTTTTGGGAACTTGCGATAGTAGTACACCAAGACGATGGCCGGGATGCAGAGCAGGTTAAGCAAGTGTACACCGATGGATAGACCAGTCATGTAGGTGATGAGTACCAACCAACGGTCGCTATGCGGCTCGTCAGCGTGGTCTTCCCATTTCAGAATGAGCCAGAATACCACGGCAGTGAATGCCGAAGAGTAGGCGTAAACCTCTCCTTCTACAGCTGAAAACCAGAAGGTGTCGCTCCACGTGTAAATGAGAGCACCTACCACACCTGCGGCCTGGATGATGATGGTTTTGGCTGTGGTTAGTTCTGCCCAGTCTTTCAGAATGAGCTTGCGAGTGAGATGGGTAATGCTCCAAAAGAGGAACAGAATACATGTTGCACTGAGAAGTGCGCTCATGGTGTTTACCATGCGTGCCACCTGTGTGGGGTCACTGGCAAAGTGGCTGAACAGGTTGGCGGTGAGCATAAAGAAAGGTGCACCAGGTGGGTGACCGATTTCAAGTTTGTAGCCGGTAGTGATAAACTCCGGGCAATCCCAGAAACTGGCAGTGGGTTCAATTGTGGAGCAATATGTAAAGGCGGCGATGGCAAATACCAGCCACCCCATAATGGTGTCCACTAACTTGTACTGTTTCATTATAGCATTAATAAAGTTGTGATTTCAAATTGCAAAGATAGTGTAAATATGAGACAAAACCCAACGAAAGGGCATCGATATGTTTGAAACCCTTGGGGTTTTAATGTTTTTTATTGTTGTAAAGTGTGGAATATGTGCTTTTTGAGTTCTTCTGCCGTAGCTTCCCCTCTGTCGAAATGTGTCACCTTGTTGTTGACAAATACAATATGTCGGGCGTGTCGGGTGAGTTCTTCGATATCATGGCTTACCAATGCTACGGCACATTCACGGTTGAGCGTGTCCAGCAAGTCATACATTTGTGCCTGGTAGGCTTCGTCTATATATGTATTAGGTTCGTCGAGCACAAGTATGTCTGGACAGGACACAAGGGCGCGGGCCAGCAGAATTCGCTGCAGTTGCCCGCCACTCAGTGCGCTGATAGGCCTGTTTTCAAGTCCGTTTAGTTTCATCCGATTGATAATTCCGTCAACTTTTTGGCGTTCGTCTTCTGTGAATCTTCCCAGCAGTCTGTTCCGGGTGGTCAGACCTGTGAGTATGGCGTCGTAAACAGAGATTGGGAACGCCTTGTCTATTTTGTTGTATTGGGGCAAATAGCCCATGGTAATGTGTGTCGTTTCGTGTCCGTCTTTATAGTAGGTCACCTTGCCGGCAGTTGGTTTGATGATGCCGAGTAGTACTTTCATGAGAGTGGTCTTGCCTCCGCCGTTAGGTCCACAGATGCCTACGTAGTCGTGTTCCGTGATGTCAAAGTTGGCACCTGTGAGAACAGGCTGGCTGTCGTAGGCTGCTTCGATATCTTTTAAACTTATGATAGTGTTCATCCTTTAGTGGTGTATGTTTAATTTGATCGTTTTCTGCTGATTTACTTGAGACTCTCAGCAACATGGGTCATTTCTTCGCACCAATGGTAATTCAGAGGGTCTATCTGAACTGGTGTTGCTCCCACTGCATTAGATACTGCACGCGTGTTCTTGATGTTGAACTGCCGTTGCACGAACAATACTTTCACCCCTTCTTTCTTGGCTTGGCGTATCACGTTGAGTGTCTGTGCCGAACTTGGTTCTCTGCCTTCCTCTTCTATTGCTATTTGCTTGAGTGCATAGTCGTGTGCAAAGTAGGTGAGGGTAGGGTGATAGATGAGAAAGACAGTTTTCTTGTCTTTAGTGAGTTGCTTTCTCACCTTTAGGTCAGTGTTCCTTATCTTTTCGCAGAGTTTTTCTTTTCGTTCTTCGAAATAAGTACTATCGCGGTGGTCAATGGCCGTTAGTGCTCGACAGATGTTATGCGCCATGAGCATGGCATTGTTGGCGCTCATCCACGTGTGAGGGTCTTCGTGACCGCCGGACGACTTAATTGGTTTTATTCCCTCGGATGCGTTGATGATGAGTGTATGAGGGGCATTGGCTTCCATGCGTTTCATCCATGCTTGTTCAAACCCTATACTTCCCACCTTGATGTACATGTCGCTTTGGGCAAGTTGTATCATCTGTTGAGCTGTGGGTTCGTATGTTTCAGGGCTCATGCCTTCTGGAACCATAGTCGTTACATGAAAGCGGTCTCCGGCAATTTCTTCGGTGAGGAATCTAAGTGGCTCTATGCTAACCATGACGGTGCGCTTGTTCTGCTGAACGTCGTTGCAAGCTGCCAACAGGATAATCGTGATGAGTGGAAGGAAATATTTTTTCATGTAATTGTTATATGAGGAAAGACAAACCATAGACGAGGATGAGGTATCTCAGCAGTTTTCCGATTGTGATGCTTGTTAGTGATATGGCTATGTTTGCTCTTGTCAGTCCGAGTACGATTGTGATGGCACTACCAAGTATTGGCAGAAAGGCAAAGAAGCCCATCCATGCACCATGGCCTGCCATGAAATGTTTGGCCTTTTCAATGCTTTCGGGTTTCACGTGCAGATACTTCTCTACCCAGTCGAGTCTGCCCATTCTTCCCACGCAATAGTTGAACACAGAACCGCCGACATTGCCTATAGTTCCGAAGATGACAAGGTTCAGAGGGTCGAGTCCTGCTGCCTGAAGTCCAGCCATGACTACCTCGCTACTGAAAGGAAATACGCTTCCAGCGAGGAATGCTGCCACGAGCATGCCCCAATATCCCCAATCTACAAGAATTGAAATGAGGGCATCCATAAGTTGAAGAGTGTTACTGCCGCTAAAGCGACGATATAGATGTAGAACGAGATGTTGGTCATCCACGTACGTGTCAGGGCTATGTAGTGACCAATGAGTGGAGCCGTGTTGACGATGGCGATTGCCAACCATTCGCAATAGTAGCTGGGGAAGAGTACGCACAAGACAAGGGCGATGATGTCTACAGTTATGAATGCATCATAGATCATGCGGGTGCGTATGTTGTCGTTGAAACGGGTGCGCAGATAATGCACAATGCCTGTTGTGGCCAGAATGAGTGTGAGGGCGTAAGTGAGTATGTGGTTGAGTGTGATGCCTTCTATGTGTAGGATTGTATCTATACCCGTCAATTCATTGAGCTGGCTGGAGAAATACGTGAAGTCTCCTATATATATATAATAGGTGGCGATGAACCAGTAGGGCGTGAACGTTCCTAAAATACTTGCCAGCCAGTTCTTGAAACTTGCCGCCATGAGGTTGAAAGAGACGATGAACCACAGGAATGGCACTAAATAGAGTATTGGTGCAAATACTGTGGAACCTATTCCGAGACAAAGAAAGGCAAAGTATACTGTGCCGTGTCCTTGTCTTTGCTGGTAGGCGTGGAACAATATGAGCCATGTGGCTATCATGGACAGCATCACGATGGCACTTTTCATGGTTACCAATCTTGGGCTGGCTGCCAACGCAAGCAGAAGAAAAGAGCATGATACGGTGCGACTGTAGATGCGGATGAGTGCGTTGTTGTTGTTGAGCTCCACCATAAGATAGGTGGAGATGATAATGAACAGCACGGGTAGGCTGACCACGTCCATCAGGCCGAGCACTTCGGCTGCTATCCACGCCATCAGCGTTAGCGTGGCTGTGGCAGGGAGTGTAAACCTGCTTTCGGCTATCCTGTTTTGAAGTCTCTTGACTGACATCTTTTTATTCTAATCTTGTTTTGATGTGTTTGTTGCAGACACGCAAGTGAGGGCAAGCCTTTGCCATGCTTGGGCTTGTCCTCACTCGTGCATCCTTGGATGTGGGTTGTTACAGGTCGCTTCCTATGTCAGAGCGGAAGTATTTGCCTTCGAACTTGATTTTCTGGGCTTCATTGAAACTTTTTTCGAGTGCTTCCTGCTTGTCTTTTCCGTAGCTGCTCACGGCAATGACGCGTCCACCGTTGGTGACGAGCTTGCCGTCTTTCATGGCTGTGCCACTATGGAACACGATGGATCCTTCCACCTCGTTGGCGCCTGTAATCTCAAAGCCTTTCTTGTAGGCCTGTGGATAACCTCCACTAACCATCATTACACATACTGCCGAGCGGTCGTCGAATTCCACCTTGCGTTTGTCGAGATCACCCTGTGCCACACCTTCAAAGAGGTCTACAATGTCACTCTTGAGTCTGAGCATTACACTTTCGGTCTCGGGGTCTCCCATGCGGCAATTATACTCGATGACCATTGGCTCGCCCTCCACGTTGATAAGCCCGAAGAAGATGAAACCTTTGTAGTCGATATTTTCTTCTGCAAGTCCTTCTACCGTGGGGCGTATGATGCGGTCTTCCACCTTTTTCATCCATTCCTTGGTAGCGAAAGGTACAGGAGTGACGCTGCCCATTCCGCCAGTGTTGAGACCCGTGTCGTGCTCTCCAATACGTTTGTAGTCTTTTGCCTCTGGCAGAAGTTTGTAGTGCTTGCCGTCAGTGAGCACGAATACGGAACATTCTATGCCGCTGAGGAATTCCTCAATAACCACTTGTGCCGATGCTCCGCCGAACATGCCGCCTAGCATCTCGCGGAGTTCTTTCTTGGCTTCATCTATTGTGGGGAGAATCAGTACACCTTTTCCCGCACAGAGTCCGTCGGCTTTGAGCACATAGGGAGGTTGGAGCGTTTCGAGAAAACGCAGTCCTTCTTCAAGTGTAGTTCCGTCGAACGTTTTGTATTTGGCTGTAGGAATGTGATGACGCTCCATGAAAGCTTTGGCAAAGTCTTTGCTGCCCTCGAGTACGGCACCTTTCTTGGATGGTCCGATAACGGGAATATCTGCTGTACGTGGGTCGTTGCGGAATTCATCGTAGATGCCTTTTACCAGTGGATCTTCCGGTCCCACTACTACCATGTCAATGTGATGCTCCACGGCGAAGTCTTTAAGCTTGTCAAATTCGTTGACGCCAATGTTCACGTTCTCGCCGCATTCAGATGTGCCGGCGTTCCCGGGAGCGATATAGAGTTTGTCTACCTTTTCGCTTTTAGCGATTTTCCATGCGAGGGCGTGTTCACGTCCGCCGCTGCCTAACAATAGAAGTTTCATTGTCTCGTGTTGTTTTATGTTATTTGATTGTCTTGAGATAATCCTCGAAATATTGTGTGATGCGTTCGTGGAGGTGTGTACTCTGGTGTCCGCGCATGTTGTGCGGTTCGCCCGGATAGACGAAGAAGTCGGGTTGTGTGCCCTCCTTGATACATTCCTTGAGGAACGACAGAGCGTGTTGTGGAACAACCACGGGATCATTCATGCCGATGATGACCTGGAGTTTTCCCTTCAAGTTCTTGGCTTTGGACAGTACACTGGATTCTGCGTAGCCATCCGGGTTGTTCTCGGGTGTGCCCATATAGCGTTCGCCATACATTACCTCATACCATTTCCAGTCAATGACCGGACCACCGGCAACTCCTACCTTGAACACATCGGGGTATGTGGTCATCAGTGAAGTAGTCATGAATCCACCGAAGCTCCAGCCATGCACGCCCATACGTTTTTGGTCGACATAGGGAAGAGACTTGAGATATGCCACACCTTGCATCTGGTCTTTCATCTCCTCCACACCCAGGTGGTGCCAAGTGGCCTGTTCGAAGTCGCGTCCGCGGTCAGACGACCCACGGTTGTCAAGGATGAATACGATGTAGCCTTTTTCTGCCATATATGTTTCCCAAGAGCGTGATGCCCAATGCCAGCGTGCCTCGACGTTGCGTACGCCCGGACCGCCATAGACGTAAACCACGGTGGGGTAGGTTTTTGTCGGGTCGAAGTCTTGCGGCTTCACCATGCGGTAGTAAAGGTCGGTCACGCCGTCTGCAGCCTTGATGGTGCCGCAGGTGAACTGTGGCTGATAGTAACCTTTCCATGGGTCAGGTGCGCTGAAGTATGCTGTGCGATTGGCGTTGGCCGTGTTGACAATGGAGATGTTGCGTGGCACGTTGGGCTCAGTGTATTTGTCGTAGAGCCATGTCCCGTTTGTGCTGAGTGCTGGTGCGTGGTGCTTGCCGCTGGCGTCAGTGGTGTTGAGGTGGCAACCCTTTCCGTTGTCGAGCAGTGTGCGCTTGCCGTTGGCTATGTTGACAGCATAGACGTTGTTCTGCACAGGACTGCTCTCTGTTGAGAGGACGATGGCGCTTCGGGTCTTGTGGTTGAAGCCCACCAGGTCGAGAACCACCCATTTCCCGCTCGTGAGTTGTTTGAGCAGTTTGCCTTCCGTGTTGTAAAGGTATAGATGGTTGTAGCCGTCGCGCTCACTTTGAAGAATGAACTTTGAGCTGTCCCAAGGAAGGAAGGTGATGGGGTTCACGGGATGCACGTATTTGTCATGATGTTCTGTCAAGAGCGTTTTGACTTTTTGGCCCGTGGTGGGGTCGTATGCATCTAACCGATATTCTGTCTGTGCACGGTTAATTTCAATGAGATAGAGGGTGCGTCCGTCGGGAGCCCATGCTATGTTGGTGAAATAGCGGTCGGTGGGGTCGCCCGTGTTGAGATAGAGGGTCTTGCCGTTTCTCACATCGTATACGCCCACCTGCACCTTGTGGCTTGTTTGTCCGGCCATTGGGTATTTCTCGGGAGCCAGGGTGGCTACGCGCGTGTCAATGTCAACGAGGGGATAGTCGGTCACCATGCTTTGGTCCATGCGATAGAATGCCAGACGTGTGCCGTCGGCATTCCAGAAAGTGCCCTTATATATGCCGAACTCGTCGCGGTGGACGCTTTGGCCATAGACAATATCTCGTGAACCGTCGGTGGTGAGCTGGGCTGAATGTCCTTCGCCGTCAGTGACGTGGAGGTTGCAGTCCTTCACGTAGGCCACTGCGCGTGAGACGGTATTGAAATCATAAACACTCTCTCCGTCACGTTTCTGCTCCCATACCACGGCTTGTTTCTTGAAGTCGTAAAGGTAGCGCTTGCGTCCGTTGGTGAGAAGCACGAGCGGCTTTCCGGGATAGGGCAGTGTGGCACCCGTGAGGGTGGTCACGGCGTATGAGTCGTCGCCCTTGGTGCCCTTGATGAGCTGGTCGAGGGTGACCAGGATCTGTTCCTTGCCTGTAGACTTATTCACAGAGGCGAGTTGGGTGCGGTCTGTTCTCACCAGTTCGTCGCCCCACCATGTGAGGTAGCGCGTCTGTGGCGTGAACTGATAATAGTTCTTGCCGCCGAAGTTCAGCTCTTCGAGTGTGAACAGTTTTTGTGCCGAGAGAGAGGCGGGTGAAAGGGATGCCATGATGATGAGTAGGCAGGCAAAGAGTCTGCCGGTGAGTTTAGTCGTCTTCATAGTTCTTGTCTTTTTTGTCGAAGGGTTTGCCGCTTCGTCCGAAATGGCGTGGCTTGCGGTCGTCTTTGCTGTCACGCTGGAATCTGCGTGGCTTGCGGTCGTCGCGGTCAAACTTGCGTCTATCAGTCTTTTCCCCGTCGCGCTGGAAACGTCTTGGCTTGCGGTCGCTTCCCTTGTCGGCGTCAGCGCGTCGGCTCATGCTATAGAACTTGAATGAGCGTATGTCTGCTTCCTGATTCTCTTCGTCCTCGTCGAGACGCTTTTTAAACTCTCGGTTTTTCTTGAAGCGGTGCTTCTCTGCCATGGCACGCTTCTCTTCCTCGGTCTTCACCACGCCGCCTTCGCTGCGGAAATCCTTGAGCTTGCCGTCAAAGATGGCGTATTTGCGGAACTCACATTCCAGCGATCCGTTGAACACGGGAATCTTGATGGATGGCTTCAAACCTATCTGATCGAAACATTCCTCGCGGTAGCTGAGCACCCAGGCTTCGCCGCCCATGAAGGCGTGCTTGAGCCGTTCGCCTATCATCTTGTAGGTGCCGAGCAGGTCGGGTGTGGAGATTCGCTCGCCGTAGGGAGGATTCATCACAATGATACTTTTCTCCTTGGGCTGTTGGAAGTCCTTGAAGTCGCGCTGCTCGATGGTCACATCCTTGGAAAGACCGGCTGCCTTGACGTTGAGTGTGGCTGTGTTCACGGCCTTGATATCTATGTCGTAGCCGTAGATATGATGGGCAAACTCGCGTTCCTGTGAGTCGTCGTTGTATATCTGGTCGAACAGATCGGCATCGTAATCGGGCCATTTCTCGAAGGCATATTCCTTGCGGAACACACCGGGACTGATGTTCCGGGCTATGAGTGCTGCCTCGATGGCGATGGTACCGCTGCCGCACATGGGGTCGATGAAGTCAGTGTCGCCCTTCCATCCGGTCATGAGGATCATGCCGGCGGCAAGCACTTCGTTGAGCGGCGCTTCCACCGATTCCTGTCGATAGCCTCTGCGGTGTAGGCTCTCGCCGCTGGAGTCGAGCGATAGTGTGCACTTGTCTTCGGCTATGTGCATGTTGAGCCGTATGTCGGGGTTGGCCACAGATATGTTGGGGCGTGAACCTGTCTTCTCCCGGAACTGGTCTACGATGGCGTCCTTGACCTTGTATGACACGAACTTGGAGTGGCGGAACTCTTCGGAGAATACAACGGAGTCAACGGCGAAAGTCTTGCCGTTGTCGAGATATTGGCTCCAGTCTATCTTCTTCACCTCTTCATACACGTCGTCGGCGCTTTCTGCCTTGAAGTGGCTGATGGGCTTGAGGATTCTGATGGCAGTGTGCAACTGGAAGTTAGCACGATACATCATTTCCTTGTCGCCGGTGAACGACACCATTCTTCTGCCTATTTGCACGTTGTTGGCTCCCAGTGTGGTGAGCTCTTGAGCCAGCACAGGTTCCAGTCCCATGAACGTCTTGACTATCAGTTCGAATTCTTTTTCCATTGTGGTTTCTTTGACCTTATATTGTTGTTGTTTTCTTTCTTCTTATTTTTTCACCTTTCTCGACCCTGCTTTCATGTCTTCGGTTATCCACACGTTAGCCCCCACGATGCTGCCTTTGCCTATGGTGATGCGGCCGAGGATGGTGGCGTTGGAGTAGACCACCACGTCGTCTTCGAGTATGGGGTGCCTGGGGATGCCTTTGATGGGGTTGCCCTTTTCGTCGAGCGGAAAGCTTTTCGCTCCCAAGGTGACTCCTTGGTAGAGTTTCACCCGGTCGCCGATGATGCAGGTGGCGCCGATGACCACGCCGGTGCCGTGGTCTATGGTGAAGTAGCGCCCTATGGTGGCTGCCGGATGAATGTCGATGCCTGTCTCCGAATGGGCCATTTCGGTGAGCATGCGCGGTATGAGCGGCACGCCGAGCAAGTGGAGTTCGTGGGCTATACGGTAGTTGATAAGAGCCTTGATGACCGGATAACACGAGATGATTTCGCCGTGGCTCTCGGCAGCAGGGTCGCCGTTGTAGGCTGCCACCACGTCGGTGCTGAGTGTGCGCCTTATCTGTGGCATGCGCGCCACAAGCTCCGTGGCAATCTGTTCCGCACGGCGATGGTCTTTCACGAAGAGCGTGTCACGGTTGTCCACGGTGTCGTCTGCGTTTTCGGCAAAGCAGAGACCGGCGAGTATCTGCTCAGAGAGCAGTGAGTGCATGCGCTCCAAGTTCACGCCAATGTGGTAGCGGATGGTCTTGGGATTGACCGACGACTGGCCGTAGTAGCCGGGAAAGAGTATGCATCTTGCCAATTCAATTATCTCGCCCAACACTCGTCCCGAGGGTAAGGGCATGCCGTCGGCATGCTGGTGGAAGAGACCTCGTAGACTCTCTGCCGTGGAGAGTGCGTCGACAGTCTCTGAGAGTATGTGTGATATGTTGTTTTCGCTCATGTTTCGATGCTTTCTCTTTTCGCGTACAAAATTAATAATAAATATTCGTAATCAGTGCGTTCACCACTTAAAATGTTTCGTTCTTTTTTCAAGTTGTCTACTTTTAACCGGCCTTTCTGTACGGTTTAGGCTTGAAGAAGTTTTCTCCTTTTTGCATGCTTTGACCTGCTATTCTTTTTGAAATCTTCAATTTTGTCTTGAAAAATGACAGGATACAAAGTACAGCTTGAAAGTGCCGAAAGATAGTGGAGGCAGGTCTTTGGCATGGGATATGCTGGATTGAAACCTACAAAAGTGGCGTTCGTAGGTCGTGTCGGTGCAGTGTAAAGATTGCTGCTTTGCCATATAAAGTCGCTTAACGGCACACTATTGGATGGCTAATGGCACACTTACGTACCCGTTGGCGGAATTAATTTAAGTTGATAAATATGAGTAA
>ULUS01038417.1_pt1 | contig 16706 bp, 17 predicted proteins | sample 1958761 | NCBI WGS metagenome assembly ULUS01 (sample SAMEA4835767, study PRJEB28245) | human gut metagenome | biome: gut microbiome; material: fecal sample | place: Denmark | collected 2008
TAAACATTTTAAACAGGCCTTACTTTTTAAAGTGGGCTCAGTATATATAAATATAAAGAGTATTTTAGGGGGGTGGATAGGGAGAAATTTTACTGTAACGCTGTAACATTGTAACGTATGGGATAGATCTGACAACCATCAGACGATGCTACAACAGACGACCCGAAGCAGTCGTAATAGACGACTGACCTCGGTCACTATAGACGACAAGCCTCGGTCGTAATAGTAAACATTCATCCCAAAAGCCTCCCGTATATTACAATCACGTAATATATTGGGGGCTTTTAATATTTTTAGCAAAATATATGATGATAATCAGCGATAAATGCTTACTTTTGCAATGTCTTATTGGAAACAACATACTGCTCCGACAAGGAGTTGTACCAAACAACAAACATTAAACAAAACAAACGACAATGATGATGACAATCGAAGAATACAGAGCAGCAATCTATCAGATTCTGGTCGATGCTAAGAACGAAGACGGAACACCGGTACTCAGCGAGAAGGAAGCCAGAGAGGCACTCAATGGCTTTACCGACGATGAGTTGCAAGACGGCATCCTGTGGAACACACCGGAAGATGTGGCTGGAATCATCCTCGAAGGATAAGCCATCCTATCAACAGCTATTCATCCCAACATCGTGCAGAGAAAATGCCTTTTTCTTCTCACAACAAGATTTTAGCGACAGTTTTCTTTGCACAATTCAATTATTATTTGTAATTTTGCAGCCGCTTATCAGATGAGGGCTACCCGTTAGCCCATCCGACAAGCAACAACAAAGAAAGATATTTACCGGTAAAAAGAGATATATAATAATAATGAAGATAGAAAACGAAATCATCAGCTCGGTCATCGCAGCGGTGAAGGAGCTTTATGGTCAGGACGTACCAGAGAAGATGGTTGCCCTGCAGAAGACCAAGAGTAATTTCGAAGGTAACCTTACCCTCGTCGTGTTCCCATTCCTCAAGATGTCTAAAAAGAAGCCTGAGGATACTGCACAGGAAATCGGCGAGTACTTGAAGAAGAATTGCAGCAACGTCATCGCTGACTTCAACGTGGTAAAGGGTTTCCTCAACCTTTCTATCGCACCTGCCGCTTGGGTAGGACTCCTCAATACCATCCATGCTGACGAGAAATTCGGTGAGAAGCCTGTTACTGAGAACAGTCCACTCGTGATGATCGAGTACTCTTCTCCTAACACCAACAAGCCTCTCCACCTCGGTCACGTGCGCAACAACCTCCTCGGTTGGTCTTTGGCCCAGATCATGGAAGCCAACGGCAACAAGGTAATCAAGACCAATATCGTCAACGACCGTGGCATCCACATCTGCAAGTCCATGCTCGCTTGGCTCAAGTGGGGCAACGGCGAGACTCCAGAGACTTCCGGCAAGAAGGGCGACCACCTCATCGGCGACTACTACGTAGCCTTCGACAAGCACTATCGTGAGGAAATCGCTCAGCTCAAGGAGCAATACATCAAGGAAGGCATGGAGGAAGAGGCTGCCACAGAGAAGGCTAAGGCAGAGGCTCCTCTCATCAAGGAAGCTCACGAGATGCTCGTGAAGTGGGAGCATGGCGACCCTGAGGTTCGTGCCCTCTGGCAGAAGATGAACAACTGGGTATATGCTGGCTTCGACGAGACCTACAAGATGATGGGCGTAGGCTTCGACAAGATATATTATGAGTCAAATACTTACCTGGAGGGTAAGAAGAAGGTAGAGGAAGGCTTGGAGAAGGGTCTCTTCTTCCGCAAGGACGACAACAGTGTATGGGCTGACCTCACCGACGAGGGTCTCGACCAGAAGCTCTTGCTCCGTTCAGACGGCACCTCTGTCTATATGACTCAGGACATCGGTACAGCCGACCTCCGTTTCAAGGACTTCCCTATCGACAAGATGATCTACGTAGTAGGTAATGAGCAGAACTACCACTTCCAGGTACTCTCCATCTTGCTCGACCGCCTCGGCTTCAAGTGGGGCAAGGACTTGGTTCACTTCTCTTACGGTATGGTAGAGTTGCCTAACGGTAAGATGAAGAGCCGCGAGGGAACGGTAGTGGATGCCGACGACTTGATGGCAGAGATGATCAAGGATGCTCGCCAGACCAGCGATGAGCTAGGCAAGTTCAAGGACATGAGCGAGGAAGAGCGCCAGGAGATTTCACGCATCGTGGGTCTCGGAGCGTTGAAGTACTTCATCCTCAAGGTAGATGCCCGCAAGAACATGCTCTTCAACCCAGAAGAGAGTATCGACTTCAATGGTAACACAGGTCCTTTCATCCAATATACCTATGCTCGTATCCGCAGCATCATGCGTAAGGCAGCAGCCGAGGGTATCGAGATTCCAGCTCAGCTTGGCGCAGACGCTCCATTGAACGAGAAGGAGACCGACCTCATCCAGAAGATGAACGACTTCGCAGCAGCCGTAGCCGACGCAGGCAACAACTACAACCCTGCCGGCATCGCCAACTACTGCTACGAGTTGACCAAGGAGTTCAACCAGTTCTATCACGACTACAGCATCCTGAATGCTGAGAGCGAGGCAGAGAAGACCACCCGTTTGGTGCTCGCTGCCAATATCGCCAAGATCTTGAAGAATGGTATGGCTCTGCTCGGTATCGAGGTTCCAGAGAGAATGTAATATTCCCCGAAAGAAGCAGAAGTGCTTCGCTAGAGGATATTCAAGATATATAACCTTACAATTAAATTAGAATATTGACTATTTGACAAATAATGAGCATTGCCCCAGGGATAACACAATGGGGCATGCTCATTTGCTTTTTATAGCCATCCCCCTGTAAGGTAGTATTTATCATTTATAATTTGTCATTTATAATTTGTCATGAGCAATATGCTTGTAAATCCTCCTTCGTGGAGAAACGATACCGTTTTACCTTTGCCCAACGAGGTAAAGGCTAATGCCTGGGCAGTGGATGCCGCTTGTTCGGGAAACCCCGGTCCGATGGAATACCAGTGCATCGACCTTCAGACTGGCGCACAGGTTTTCCACTATGGTCCTATCCATGGCACCAACAATATCGGCGAGTTTCTTGCCATCGTCCATGCCCTTGCCTTGATGGCACAACGAGGCATCACCGACAAGGCCATCTACAGTGATAGCGTGAATGCCCAGCTCTGGGTGTCCAAGAAACAATGCAAGACCAAGTTGGAGCGCACTCCACAGACCGAACAGCTCTACCAGATTATCGCCCGTGCCGAGAATTGGCTTCGCACCCACAATATCACCGTCCCTATCTTCAAGTGGGAAACCAAGAAATGGGGCGAGATTCCAGCCGACTTCGGAAGGAAGGGATAAGAGTTGCGAAAGTCCACAAATGCGGTAGTTAAGTAGCTTGAGTGCATAAAACATGCAAAAGACTTCCTAATTAATGTATAAAATCGTTTAAAGATAAGAATATATATAGTACATATACTCTTTTTTAGTATATTTGCGGTGTGATTCTATTCAGAGACACACAATAGAGCAGTATCAACAACTTAAAATTAGAGATTATGAAAAAGTTATTTCTTATGGCAGTCCTCACACTAGCTAGCGTTGGGACTTTCGCACAGAGCAGAGTTGGTTCTACTACTATCCAACCTAAGATTGGTTTGAACGTATCCACTGTAGGTGACGGTGACTGGAAAGCTGGTTGCGCCTTCGGTGCAGAATTGCAGCACCAGTTCAATCGCAAGATGGCTGTTGCCGGTGGTCTTCTTTATTCCTTCCAAGGATGCAAGGGCGACCATAGCAGTTGGAACCCTGGCTATCTGAACATCCCTGTCACATTGAACTATTACGTAGCCAAGAACTTCGCCTTGAAGGCTGGTCTCCAACCTGCGTTCATGGTTTCCAAGGACAACGCAGAAGGAGTTAACACCTTCGACTTGGCAGTACCAGTAGGTTTGTCATACGAGTTCCAGAACATCGTCTTGGATGCCCGCTACAACATCGGTGTCACCAAGGTGCCTAAGCATGGCGATGGTTATACCAATGTGCTCCAGTTGACCATTGGCTATAAATTCAAGTTGTAACTTCCAACGGAATAAGGACATCCCCAAAAGCACCTCACGATAGTGCTTTTGAAAAAGTCCCGAGGAAATGATAAAAAAGTCCCGATGTTTTTCGAAAAACATCGGGACTTTTTTATTCTCCCCTAGTAGTCGGTGATATATCCCTTGGTAAACATATCATACGACAGAGCCTCTAGCTCGGAGAGCGTCATGTGCTCCACGGCATGCTCTATCTTACGTATCAACTCGTCTCTCTTGAAATCATCGTTATCAGTCAAACGTGATGTAAATCTATTGCTCATCGGAATTTAATTAATAATTAAGAATTAGGCTAACGCCCTTGTATGCTATTGAATTCTTCACTTCTTTCATAGGTGTCAATGATGTTTCCATCATACTCCTCATGGCTGATTGGACGCACGTTTTGCGGTAACTGTGGGGCTTTCGTGCCACCTGCCACAAACTGACCTGTAGCCGTCTCTACTCGTATCTCATCCCAAAGGTCAGCATCGAGGAAGGATTGGTGAGTGATGGCTCCACCCTCCACTATCAGCGATTGCACCTTATTATTATATAGGTATTGCATGGTTTGGCGCAACACACCCTCTGAGCCTTTGCTGAAATCTAAGCCATCGAAGCAAGGATGATGGCGGTCGATGACCAAGCGCATAGGGTTCTTGCCACTCCAGTCTCGCACATTGAGAAGACTATGGTCACGTTCATCCGTGATTCTCCCTACGAGGATGGCATCATTCTCGGCACGAAGTTTATGAGAGAGCATCTTGGTAAAGGACGAGGAAATTGCCATGCCCTTGCCCTCATTGTCGAGGAATCCATTCGCCGTCTGCGCCCACTTCAGGATGACGTAAGGACGCTGATGGGTGTTGTAAGTGATGAAACGCTTGTTGAGTTCCAGGCATTCCTTCTCCAACACACCCACCGTCACCTCGATTCCTGCTTCACGAATCTTCTGGATGCCACGTCCCTGCACCTTGGCAAAAGGATCGACACAACCACACACACAGCGGCGCACACCTTTTCTCACCACCAAGTCGGCGCAAGGCGGTGTCTTTCCATAATGTGAGCAAGGTTCCAAGCTCACATAGATGGTTGCCCCCGGCAAGAGGTGTTCATCCTCAGGTTTCACCGAAGCAAAGGCGTTTACCTCGGCATGTCCCTCGCCACAGCGCACATGGTATCCCTCACCGATGATTCGTCCATCCTCGCTCACGATGACAGCCCCCACCATCGGATTGGGCTTGGCATTCTGCCTGCCATTCTTCGCCAACTGCAAGCAGCGGCGCATATACACTTCGTCTATCTCTTTTTGTTTTTGATTTTTTTCGTTTTCCTTTACCATCATATTATTTTCCTTTTTGCGCCGCTAAGGTACGAATTAAATGCCAAAAGGCAAAATTATAACCCAAAAATTTGCGAGATTAAGGATAAATGCCTATCTTTGCCAACACATAAAAGTCATTCAAGCCAATGTCTATAGACGAAAAGACTATATTGCAAATAAGAAATACAGCAAAATCTGCCATTCCTTCTGGCAGTAAAGCTATTTTGTTTGGATCTAGAGCGAGAGGCGATGCCCATCAAGATTCAGACTGGGACATTCTGATGTATAACTATGGAAGAAGAAAATAAACAAGTACTAAATAATGAAAACATATCAAGAACTTTGGCAATCCCTCACCCCACTCTATGAGGCAAGCGAAGCACAAGCTATCGTCCGCTTGGTACTCGAAGTGAAGTACGGAATGACGTTGACCGACATTATTGGCGGCAAAGTTAATGAATTATCCGCAGACGAGGGCAAAAAACTAGAAGAAATTATCGAAAAACTGCAAAATGCAGAGCCAGTGCAGTATGTACTAGGGCAAACCGACTTCATGGGAATGACCTTCCATGTGGAGCCAGGTGTACTGATTCCCCGTCCAGAGACGGCAGAGTTGTGCCAGTGGATCATAGACACAGAAAAGGAGAAAATGGAAAAAGCCCAACTATTACTCCACACACAAGACACAAAACGTCCTAACATGGGGAAAGGCGAAGGTCTCTACGAACTTAGAATAGTCGATTTCTGTACTGGCTCCGGCTGCATCGCCATCACACTGAACCTAAGCATCCCCCACAGTGAAGTGATGGGAATCGACATTTCAGACAAAGCTCTCTCAGTTGCCAAACAGAATGCCCTACAGTTGAAAGCTCCCAACATCGTCTTCGACCAAGAGGATGTCATCCAACTGGAGAAATCCGTAGAGAAACTTCATGAAACATCCGACAAGCAAATCAAAGAATACAGGGCAGCATGCGATATGATTGTCAGCAATCCTCCCTACATCTGCAACAAGGAAAAAGCAGACATGGCAAAAAACGTGCTTGACCACGAACCATCAATAGCCCTCTTTGTACCAGATGAAGACCCCTTGCTTTTCTATCGTGCCATTGCCAAGATAGGACGATACATACTCAAACCTTTCGGAACACTTTATTTTGAGGTCAATCCTTCTTATGCCGATGCCATCAAGTTGATGCTCGAAAACCAAGACTACAAGGAGGTGGAAATCAAGGAAGACTCTTTTGGAAAGAAGAGAATGATAAGAGCCAGGAAAGACGCTTTTAGCATGTGCGAATAAAACAACACAAAACGACGAATCAATCGACACAAAGATATGGAGTACGAAAGTTACAACCGCCCTAGACGTGCGAAGAAGCCGATGACGGAACAGCAGGCTCTTCTGAAGCTCACCACCCTCTGCACCCAGTCGGAGCACTGCTCGCAAGAGATGCTCGACAAGATGAAGAAGTGGGAGCTAGCAGAGGATGCCATTGCCCGCAACATGCAGTTCTTGATAGAGAAGAAGTTCATCGATGACGAGCGATATGCCCGTTTCTTCATCAACGACAAGGTGAAGTACAACAAGTGGGGGCGACGCAAGGTGGAGCAAGCCCTCTGGCAGAAGCATATCTCCAAGGACATCTCCGACCCCATCTTCGACGAGATGGAGGATGACATCTATATGGACACCCTCCTCCCCCTGATGAAGAACAAGTACAAGACCATCAAGGCGAAGAACGACTATGAGCGAAGCATGAAACTCATCCGCTTCGCCCTAGGAAGGGGGTATAGCATGGACATCATCCACAAGTGCATCAACCGAATGAAGGAAGAAGACCTAGACCTATGCGACGAAGTATCCTAGCCAAAATCATCGACTTGTTCTTCCCTCGCTTCTGCCCCATCTGCGGCAACCGATTGGTGGGCGAGGAAGAGAGCATCTGTCTCTCTTGCAATCTCCACCTCCCCCGTACCGACACTTGGGAGAAGCCTTACGACAACGAGATGGCAAAGATGTTTTGGCATCAGATACCCATCGAGAAGGCTTGCGCCCTCTTCTATTACAAGGGACATTCCTTCGTCAGCAATGTTCTCTACCAGTTGAAATACAACAACCGTCCGGAGATTGCCTCCGACATGGGCAAGCTCTTGGCACAAGAAGGCATGAGAATCAACTTTTTCGATGGCATCGATGGCATCATCCCCATCCCCTTGGCTAGAAGTCGCCAGAAGGAAAGAGGCTACAACCAGAGCGAGGAAATCGCCAAAGGCATCGCTGCCCTTACCCACCTACCCATCTACACCGACATCGTCAGGAGAACTTCCTTCAAGGAGAGCCAGACCCACAAGAACCGTTGGCAGAGGCAGCAGAATGTGGAGCAAGTCTTCGAGCTATGCCCGAAGTACGACCCTTCGAAAGCCGAAGCCTCAGCCAGCACATCATCCTCCAATCTCTCCCTCACCGGCAAGCACTTCCTCGTCCTCGATGACGTCTGCACCACGGGAGCCACCATCATCGCTTGTTGTAAGACTTTGATGGAGGCAGAGCCTAATATCCATTTCAGCGTACTCAGCATCGGATGGGCGAAAAACTGAATATTTATACGAATCACCCTACACATCTACCCCACCTAACTATAAAATATTAAAAAAGTTGGGCTTATTTTTGGCATTGTCTGCGTTTTGCCGTATCTTTGCAAAGACATTATAGAAAAGAACCATTTAATCCTTTTATAATTATGGACAAACTGAAGAAAGAATTCGCATCTAAGTTATTGAAAGTAAAGGCTATCAAATTGCAGCCTAACGACCCTTTCACATGGGCTTCTGGTTGGAAGTCTCCTTTCTATTGCGACAACCGCAAGACCCTCTCATTCCCAGAACTCCGCAACTATGTGAAGCTCGAACTCGTTCATGCCATCTTGGAGCAGTTCCCAGAGGCTGATGCCGTTGCTGGCGTTGCCACTGGTGCCATCGCACAGGGCGCATTGGTAGCCGATGAGTTGAACTTGCCTTTCGTATATGTTCGTTCTAAGCCAAAGGATCATGGTATGCAGAACCTCATCGAGGGTCAGCTCGACCCTAAGGCGAAGGTAGTCGTTGTAGAGGACTTGATTTCTACCGGCGGTAGCTCCCTGAAGGCTGTAGAGGCTCTTCGCCAGAACGGCAATGAGGTCATCGGTATGGTGGCAAGCTACACCTATGGCTTCCCTATCGCAGAGAAGGCATTCGCTGATGCCAACGTGAAATTGGTGACTTTGACCGACTACGAGCACGTAGTGGCAGAGGCTTTGGAGACTGGTTACATCGCACAGAGCGACGTAGAGTTGCTCCACGAGTGGCGCAAGGACCCAGCCAACTGGAAGAAGTAATACCTATTAGCAGACATAGGCATTGGAAATATGAGTACAAGCACATTTGAAAGCAATATCAAACAGATTCCTCACAAGCAGGAATCTGTTTTCAATACATTGAGCGACCTCAACAACCTGCAACGTCTCAAGGACAAGTTTGAGCAGGTGAAAGACCAGATTCCTGCCGACAAGCGTGAGCAGATGGACAAGATCAAGGACTTGAAATTCGATAGCGACAGCATCTCCATCTCAGCACCTATGGTAGGAGAAATCAAGATGCGCATCATCGACAGAGAGTTTCCGAAGGCCATCAAGTTTGAGACAGAGAACAGTCCTGTCCCATTCAACTTCTGGATTCAGTTGCTCCCTACCAGCGACATCTCCTGCAAGATGAAATTGACCATCAAGGCAGAGCTCAACATGTTTATCAAGGGTATGGTGAAGAAGCCATTGGAGGAAGGCATCGAAAAGATTGCCGACGCTTTGGCGATGATTCCATACGAAGACTAGATTCTATTAATAATTAAGAATTAATAATTAAGAATGGCACACAAACTTTGGGAAAAGAACTTTGAAGTAAACAAGGAAATAGAACGTTTTACCGTAGGTCGTGACCGTGAGTTGGACCTCTACCTTGCCAAGTATGACGTGCTCGGCAGTATGGCGCACATCACTATGCTGGAGAGCATCGGCTTGTTGGAGAAAGACGAGTTGGCACAGCTCCTTGCTGAGCTCAAGAACATCTACGCCATCGCCGACAAGGGTGACTTTGTCATCGAGGAAGGCGTGGAGGATGTCCATTCCCAAGTGGAGTTGATGCTCACACAGAAGTTGGGCGACATGGGCAAGAAGATACACTCTGGTCGCTCTCGCAATGACCAGGTACTCGTTGACTTGAAACTCTTCACTCGCCATGAGTTGAAGGAAATCGTGGATGCCGTCAAGATACTCTTCGATGAGTTGATTCAGAAGAGCAACCAGTACAAGGATGTCTTGATGCCAGGCTACACTCACCTTCAGGTTGCGATGCCATCATCCTTCGGACTTTGGTTTGGTGCCTATGCTGAGAGCCTTGCAGATGATATGCTTTTCTTGCAGGCAGCTTATCGCATGACCAACCGCAACCCTCTCGGAAGTGCGGCAGGCTATGGTAGCAGTTTCCCTCTCAACCGTACCATGACTACCCAGTTGCTCGGTTTCGACAGCATGGATTACAACGTGGTATATGCACAGATGGGACGTGGCAAGATGGAGCGCAATGTGGCTTTCGCCATGGCTACCGTGGCAGGAACGTTGGCAAAGATGGCTTTCGATGCCTGCATGTTCAACTGTCAGAACTTCGGTTTCGTCAAGTTGCCTAAGGAGTGTACCACCGGTTCGAGCATCATGCCTCACAAGAAGAACCCAGACGTATTCGAGTTGATACGTGCCAAGAGCAACAAGCTCCAAAGCCTTCCACAACAGGTGATGCTCATCATGAACAACCTGCCTGTAGGTTACTTCCGTGACCTTCAGATTATCAAGGAAGTCTTCCTCCCAGCCTTCGACGAGTTGAAGGATTGCTTGCAGATGGCAGCTTACATCATCAACAAGATGGAGGTGAACGAGCATATCTTGGACGATCCACGTTACGACCCTATGTTCTCCGTAGAGAAAGTGAACCAGCTTGCCGCCAACGGCATGCCATTCCGTGATGCCTACAAGAAGGTGGGATTGGAAATCGAGGCAGGCGAGTTTAAGCCAAATAAGAATATCCACCACACACATGAGGGCAGCATCGGCAATCTCTGCAACGACAAGATACAGGAGTTGATGGAGCATACGCTCTCTGAGTTCCACTTCGAGCGCATGGAGAATGCCGAGAAGGAGCTTTTGAAATGATAAATATTCCCTATATATATAATAAGGTGAAGAGCATGGCTAGCAAAGCCGTGCTCTTTCTTAGTTGGTGCCTACTCCTAGGTACTTGCGGCATGATGAGTTCATGCGATGCCGAGAACACCATCAGCACGGAATATCCCTGCCACTTCATCTTCTACACCCAATATCATGTAGGTTCTTCCATCGAGACGGCACTGCTCAACCAAGGCTCCTATTCCATGGTGAGCGCAGGCAAGGTCAACAACGCTTGGAGAATCTACTCCACCCTCAATGATGGCAAGAACAAGACCGAAACCATCGCCCTGACCACAGCCAAGGAGAATTATGCCAGCTACAGTGCCATCGGCGCAGGCAATGACACCAAGGATGCCACGAAGAATGGGTTCATCCTAGGTTGCACTAACTTCCAAGGTCGTGTAGCTTGGGATCGTCAATGCCCCAACTGTATCAGACAATATGGTGGAAGAAACTATCCTTTGGAATGGACGGGCAATCGCCAATCCGTCATCTGCAACAAATGCAAGCGTACCTATGCCCTGGAAACAGGAGCCATCACTAGCGGCGGTCTATCCAAAGAAGACAAACCCTTGATGCGCTATCAAGTATCCTATGGGGGTGTCGGCACGATTCTGACGGTGGGAAACTAAAGAGAAAGGAGGCTTATGCACAGAACATACGCCCTTTTATCTTAAAATATGTAAATTGATTTGGCTAATTCGAGAAATAGCCTTATCTTTGCACTCGCAAATTCTAACGCGGAAATAGCTCAGTTGGTAGAGCACAACCTTGCCAAGGTTGGGGTCGCGGGTCCGAGTCCCGTTTTCCGCTCCAATTCTTTACGTTTACCATGCCGCAATGGTGGAATTGGTAGACACGAGGGACTTAAAATCCCTTGGCCAGTAATGGCTGTGCGGGTTCGAGTCCCGCTCGCGGCACACTCCTTTTAAATTTTTCATGATGAAAAAGTTTGCTTACATCCTCTTATTATTAGCGACTGTTGTACTTGCCTCTTGTGGTGCAGGTAGTGGTCGTTTCAAGTTTGAAGGCAAATTTCTCAACATGAACCAAGGTGAATTTTATGTTTATAGCCCTGAGGGTGGCATCCATGGCATGGACACCATCAAGGTGGAAGGTGGTCGCTTCACATACGAATGCGAATGCAAGGATCCTTTTACGTTGGTCATCGTCTTCCCTAACTTCTCTGAGCAACCTATCTTTGCTGAGTCAGGCGCATCCGTTGACATCAAGGCTGATGCCTCTCACCTGAAAGAACTTTCGGTCAAGGGAACGAAAGCCAATGAACTGATGAACTCATTCCGTGAGAACATCCTCAATGTTTCTCCACCTGAGGAGAAAGTCAAGGCTGAGCAATTCATCAAAGATCACCCAGAGTCTATCGTCAGCATCTATCTCACCCGAAAGTACTTCATCAGCAACCCACAGCCAGACTTCAAGAAGGCATACGCCTTAACTGAGACTATGGCGAAGAAGCAGCCGAAAAATGGAGAGCTTCAGAAGATGCTACAGCAGTTGAAAGGACTGAAAGACGTGGGAGTAGGCTCTAGATTGCCATCCTTCACCGCATACGACACCAAAGGCAAACTCATATCCAGCGTCGAACTGTGCAGTGCGCCAGTGGCAGTCATCAACACCTGGGCTACCTACAATTTCGATAGCCAAGACCTTCAAAGGGAGTTGAAGAAGCGCATGAGGGCATCGCAAGGCAAACTCAAGGTGATGAGCATCTGCCTCGACCCTAGCAAGGTAGATTGCAAGAGAAGTCTCGACAGAGACTCTATCTCTTGGTCCAACATCTGCACCGGCGACATGCTGGAAGACAAGACCTTGCAGAAACTAGGAATGACCTCCGTGCCAGATGTCATCGTCTTGCAAAATGGCAAGATCGTAGCTCGTGGCTTGAAACGACAAGAACTGTACGACAAGCTCGACCAACTGCTGAAATAAAAGCAGCACCAAAAGGAAATCAAGTCCCTTGCCTCTTGACGAGGGCGACAACATATATTATTAACAACATCTAATTTCAAATATATGCAGGAAACTCTATTCCTGCAGGAAAGGAATGAAATGCTAGTCAAAACTTTTTGCGCCGCAGTCAACGGATTGGACGTGACTACGGTTACCGTGGAGGTGAGCCTCACACGTGGAGTCCAATATCATCTTACAGGTCTTGGCGACGAGGCTGTAAGAGAGAGTCGTAACCGCATTGCCGCAGCCTTGCAGTACAGCGGTTTCAAGTTTCCTATCGCCGACATCACCATCAATCTTGCTCCTGCCGACCTCCGCAAGGAAGGCAGCAGTTTCGACTTGCCCCTTGCCATCGGCATCTTGGGAGCCAACGAGAACATCCCCGACACGCACCTCAAGGAATTTATGCTGGTAGGCGAGTTGAGTCTGGACGGCACGCTGCAACCCATCAAGGGAGCACTGCCTATTGCCATTCGAGCCAGGGCAGAGCACTTCAAGGGATTGATTGTGCCAATGCAAAACGCCCGTGAGGCGGCCGTGGTCAATAACCTCGAAGTCTATGGTATGAACAGCTTGTTTGATGTTATACAATTTATGAGTGACAAACAAGCTTTCGAGCCTACCATTGTTGATACTCGCAAGGAGTTTTATGAGAATCAGACGCATTGCGACCTCGACTATGCCGATGTACGTGGTCAGCAGAATGTGAAGCGAGCCTTGGAAGTGGCAGCGGCTGGTGGTCACAACCTCATCATGGTGGGACCTCCCGGCTCAGGCAAGTCCATGATGGCGAAGCGTCTGCCTTCCATCCTTCCTCCCCTCACCCTATCAGAGAGTCTGGAGACCACACAGATACATTCCATCGCTGGCAAACTCGGCAAGAATGTATCGCTCATCTCCCAACGTCCTTTCCGTGCTCCTCACCACACCATCTCACAAGTAAGTTAGATATATGATTATGGTGTGGGTTAAATAACTTAAAAATAATCGTTATTCACAGAATTTCATATTACCTTTGTTGCGGATTATAACAAGTGTAAAAATATGAAATGTATATTGCTAGTCAGAGTTTCTACGGAGAAGCAATCTTATGATGCTCAAATGAAAGAGTTGCATGAGACAGCTTTAAAGGCTGGTTATGCAGAAAAAGATATAGTACCTGTAGCGGAGAAGGAATCTGGAATAAAGTTATCAGAAGAAGAAAGAGCTGGTCTTAATAAGATGAAAGAGCTTATTGAGACTGGAGGCTTTGATTGTGTATTTGCTTGGGAAATATCCAGAATTGCAAGACGAAAGAAGATTCTCTTCTCTATATTAGAATACTTGGTTGAACGTAAAATTCAGCTTATCATCAAGGAGCCATTCATACGCCTTCTTAAATCTGATGGCAACATAGATGAAGGTGCAGAAACGATATTTACTTTATATGCACAACTGGCAGAGACTGAAATGAGGAATAAACTCTCTCGTTTCAAGCGTGCCAAAGAAGAAGGTTATGCTAAAGGTAAATATGAGGGAGGACGAGTAACTTTAGGCTACAAAGTAAATGAAGATGGTTTTTGGGAAATAGACGAAGAAGGAGCTACTGTTGTCCGTCTTATATTTGAACTATACAACTCTGGCGAATACAGTACAACGACATTAGCAAAAGAATTACTTGCTCGTGGTTATTTTAGAATCAAATACCCTGTCAGCAAACGTGGCAATGTGATGAATGTCTCCACCGTAAAGAATAGAATATGGCAGATACTTAGAAATCCTATGTATCGTGGAGGACAATCCAAGTTACAGAAAGGTGATAAGGTCGTATTCAATAGCAATAACTATCCACAGATTATTGATGATGAGACATGGGAAAAGTGTGAGAAAAAAAGAGCAGAGAACAAGCACATCCCTAAAGCAAAAAATGAATATCTGCTTACCCCACTTATCCATTGCATTTGTGGAGCATCATATTCTGTAAACTTGGTTGATGGATGTTATAATTGCAGGGTTAAACATAATGCTGTAGAGAAAGGATTAGATCATAGTCCTAATATTCATGCCAACTTGATAGAATCCTTAGCTTGGTTTGTTGCACTAATGGAAATGCAGAGCGACAATGCAGTAAAGTGTAAAGATGTTCAGGCTCAGAATGAGAGTATGATTGAGGTTTTAGAAACAAAAATCGCTTACTCCACAGACACCATCGACAAGTTGATAAAACGCAGAGAGAAACTTGATGATGACTATTATATAAACGGTACGATAACTGATGCTCGCTATAAGGAATTAACCGAAGGACAAAACAAGGTTATTGCAGAGGAACGCTCAAATATTACGAATTACAAGAGTCAAATCAAATTCCTTCAAGAGCAAATTTCTGATTCAATAACCTTTGATGAACTCTTCGATTCTCTGAATGGTAAGTATGACTCTATCAAAGGAGGAACAGATTCGGTCACTATGCGAACCATAGTACGTCGATACATCAAGGACATAAAGATTGAGCCAATGGAAGGCAAATTGACAAGTTTCTGGAAAGTTGCAAAAATAGAACTCGTCAATGCTGACCAAAGAGAAGAACTCATACGGCATTATGAAGATAAAGGACTTCACGAGATTGCCATAACGCTCGGTACGACCTTCTATATTGACTGTCACCATTACATTGTGTATTGGGATAAACAGCTAACTCACAAAGTTCCTTTTGTCATGTTAGACCGTATCAAAAAAACGAGAAAGGACAATAGAAAGAATCGGAAACGTAAACCAACAAAAAATAAGCAATACTGATGGACGATAGAATTTTAAAATATATAGAACATAAGAAGCTCTATTATGAAGAGCTTGAAGAGGCTGCAAAGATTACTCCAGAAGAAAAAAAAATAAGAGATCTTTGCTTAGCTACATCTGATGCAATAAAAAAAAGTGATTATTCAGAGGTTGCTGTCAAATTTGATGAATTAGGTCATGTATTAGATGAATTTATGAACAAAAGTAAGTTCAATATACAAAAACCTGATATAGATAGTGGCAGTATAGAACTCCCGAATACCCCCACTGTACCTAAACTTGATTCAGATAAGTTTTTATCTTTACCTGCGGATGCCAAAGAAGAGGTTTGTGGAAACCCTGAATTGATGGCTATGTTGGATCTTCTGTATGCCTATGCTGTAGAATTTGGAGTTTGTCTGCCTTTCGAAAGACTGCATTTTACTGTAGCTTTAGAAAAAGCAGGAATAAAGGAATTGTGTCAGAAAGAGAAATTAGAACAGTATAATGAAGATGTTTCAGCTCTTTTGTGTTGCGGTGAGGATAAGGATTTAATAAAAGATATTATTGATGACCTGACTATTGACTTAGGAGGTGATAGAGGTGATGTTGACAAAATTATCAATCCTTGTTTTGATATGATTTCTTCTCTAAAAGAAGTAAACCTATCTTCGATAATTGGAAGTGGGGTGGCTCTAGTGCGTGAAATGTTACAAGATGTGTTTATGTATATAAAAGGCGAAGATCCTATTGTCGGAATGCTCAATGACAAAGAGAAGAAAGCATTTGATAGCATAATCCATCAACCATTTATGGAGCCTGTAATAAACAAAATGATGGAGGCAATCAAAGAAGAGGCTGAGCAAAATTCAGTAGAAGATGAGACATTCACACTTCCTGACAACTATTTCTCTGGTATATCTCCTTCGACTAATCGTAAGGAATACTTTACAAGTACCTTATGGGGGGACAAATGTTGTGTGGAAGATTTTGTTGATCTCATTAACTATATTGCAGACCGTGGTTTCATTGAGAACAACAAGGCAACTAAGCAACTATTAGCTTTCCGCTTGACTGGAAGATTGCGACCTGACGGAGAATTGCCAAAGATTAAATGGAATGGAAAGGCTGCTAAAGGAGCTGATTGTATATTCTTATTGAAATGTACTGATGCTAAACCTAAATATCCAAAGATGAAAGAGTTCTTTGAAGCAGATTTCCCAACAAAATACTTCGCTAATAATGCTAGTGTGCGTTTTATGGAGAAACCCCACGAACTTTTCCCTGAAATATATAAATTGCCCAATAAATATAAAGAGCCAGACATAAAATGACAGTATCGGCGATTCGGTACCACTATAGCGCATGAAT
>ULUS01030504.1_pt1 | contig 16549 bp, 18 predicted proteins | sample 1958761 | NCBI WGS metagenome assembly ULUS01 (sample SAMEA4835767, study PRJEB28245) | human gut metagenome | biome: gut microbiome; material: fecal sample | place: Denmark | collected 2008
AAGGATATCGTACTAAATAATGATACTATGATACATTTTCCCGAAAAAACATTTATGCGCAGGCAATTATTTTCAATACATCTTTCATGTTATCCAGCTCAAGTTTCCCAAGTTTTATCCCACACGCCCTGAAGACTCAAAAGTTCTGTAAGGTAAAGCCTATCCATAGAAATCACGTATTTGGGAAGACTGTCTTTTATCAATTTCAAATTACGGGAAACGACAAGGGTTTATATGTCACGATGAAAAGGTGGCGTATCTGACTTTTGAAGGGCGAAAAGAGGCAAAAAAAGACAGTAAAAACAACTTTTTTGCAGAAAAAATGAAAAAAGTTGGCTAAAAGTTTGGTGGATACAAAAAATGTTAGTACCTTTGCAACCGCTTACGAAAAGTAAGGGCGTTTAGCTCAGCTGGTTTAGAGCATCTGCCTTACAAGCAGAGGGTCGGCGGTTCGAATCCGTCAACGCCCACAAATGAAGGTCTTGCAATATAAAAGTTGCAAGACTTTTTTCTTTTTAAGCTAATTTATCATTATTTGTTCGGCTTTTTCATTGATTTTTTTTATCTTTGCACCCTATAAATAATACGTATTGGTTATGAATTTAGATTTACTGACAGCTATTTCCCCTATAGATGGACGTTACAGGGGAAAGACAGAGCCACTCGCAAACTATTTTTCCGAGTATGCGCTCATACGATATCGTGTTCGTGTAGAGATTGAGTATTTTATCACTTTGTGTGAGTTGCCTTTGCCGCAACTTGCTTCTTTCGATTCTGCTTTGTTTGCTCGTTTGCGTGAGATATATCAGAACTTTGATGAGAATGATGCGCAGCGTGTCAAGGATATCGAGAAGGTTACCAACCACGATGTCAAGGCTGTAGAGTATTTTATCAAGGAAGAGTTTGATAAGATTGGCGGATTGGATGCTTACAAGGAGTTTATCCATTTCGGTTTGACCTCTCAGGACATCAACAATACCAGTGTGCCTCTTTCTGTGAAGGAAGCACTTCAGGATGTTTTCTATCCACAGGTCGAGGAGTTGATAGCTCAGCTGCAGACCTATGCCGAAGAGTGGAAGGATGTGCCAATGCTTGCCAAGACTCATGGTCAGCCAGCCTCTCCAACCCGTTTGGGCAAGGAGATTATGGTGTATGTCTATCGTCTTACCGAGCAGCTCAACAGTTTGAAGGCATGCAAGGTGACTGCCAAGTTTGGTGGTGCTACCGGCAATTACAATGCTCACCATGTGGCTTATCCTCAGTACGACTGGCGTGCTTTCGGCAATAAGTTTGTCAGCGAGAAGCTGGGCTTGGAGCGTGAGCAGTACACCACACAGATCAGCAATTACGACTATTTGGGTGCCATCTTCGATGCCGTTCGTCGTATCAACACCATTATTATCGACCTCGACCGCGACTTCTGGATGTATATCTCTATGGATTACTTCAAGCAGAAGATCAAGGCTGGCGAGGTAGGCTCAAGTGCCATGCCTCACAAGGTGAATCCTATAGACTATGAGAACAGCGAGGGCAACCTGGGCATAGCCAATGCCATACTCCAGTTCCTGGCACAGAAGCTTCCTGTAAGCCGTCTGCAGCGCGACCTCACCGACAGTACCGTATTGCGTAACATCGGTGTACCTTTCGGTCACAGTGTGATTGCCATTCAGAGCACTTTGAAGGGACTTCGCAAGCTCATTCTTCATGAAGAGAAGTTGCAGGAAGACCTCGACAACACCTGGGCAGTAGTGGCAGAAGCCATTCAGACCATCTTGCGTCGCGAGGCTTACCCACATCCTTATGAGGCATTGAAGGCGCTAACCCGCACCAACAAGCACATGACCGAGGAGACCATTCATGAGTTCATCCAGGGCTTGAATGTGAGCGACAGTGTGAAGGCAGAACTGATGGCTATCACCCCCAGCAACTATACAGGAATCTAACAGATATTAATCTTCAATTCCCAATCGCTACCTATCGAAGTATTTATCATATACCATATATATAAAGAACTAAAAGAATTATTTTTAAAAAAAAGTTATTAACCCAGCCGTGAGGCTTTTAAGAAAGAAAAGGAAAATGGATTCAGAATTTGACAACAAACCTCAGAGCGAATCGACTGCGAATGAAGGTGCCCGTGAGGGTTATACCCCAGCAGGCGGTTATCAGAAAAATTATCGCAGTAACGGACGCCCACAGCGTCCTCGTATCAACTCGCAGCGTGCTTACAGCAGCGATCGCAGCAATGAAGGTGGATTCCGCCCTGAAGGTTTCGGAATGGCTCTTCAGCAGAATAATGGTGAGCATCGCCAGGGTGGTTATCAGCAGCGTGGTGGTTATCAGCCTCGTCAGCAGGGCGGTTATGGTCGTCCTCAGGGTGGTGGCTACAACAACAACCGTGGCGGATATCAGAATCGTACACAGGGTGGTTATCGTCCTCGTTTCAACAACAATGATGAAGAGGGTGGCTATCAGCCTCGTCAGCAGGGCGGTTATGGTCGTCCACAGAGTGGTGGCTACAACAACCGTGGCGGATATCAGTCTCGTCAGCAGGGCGGTTATGGTCGTCCACAAGGCGGTGGCTACAACAACAACCGTGGCGGATATGGTCGTCCACAGGGCGGTGGCTACAACAACCGTGGCGGTTATGGTCGTCCACAAGGCGGTGGATACAACAACAACCGTGGTGGATATGGTCGTCCCCACACACCAGGCTACGATCCCAATGCAAAATATAATCTCAAGAAGCGTATTGAATATAAGGAGGAGAACATCGATCCTAACGAGCCATTGCGCTTGAACAAGTTCCTCGCCAATGCCGGTATCTGCTCACGTCGTGAGGCTGATGAGTTTATCCAGGCAGGTGTGGTTACTGTCAACGGTGAGGTAGTAACCGAGTTGGGAACCAAGATTCTGCGTACCGACGAAGTGAAGTTCCACGATGCTCCTGTCAGCTTGGAGAAGAAGGTTTACGTGCTTCTCAACAAGCCAAAGGACTATGTGACAACAAGCGACGATCCTCAGCAGCGCAAGACAGTGATGGACCTCGTGAAGGATGTTTGTCCAGAGCGTATTTATCCAGTAGGCCGTCTTGACCGCAACACCACAGGTGTGCTTCTTTTGACCAACGATGGCGACCTGGCCAGCAAGCTTACCCATCCTAAGTTCTTGAAGAAGAAGGTTTATCACGTACATCTCGACCGCAACGTGACAGCTCACGACCTGCAGCAGATTCGTGACGGTATCACTCTTGAGGATGGCGAGATCAAGGCAGACGCAGTAGAGTATGCTGATGACAACGACAAGGCACAGGTAGGTATCGAGATCCATAGTGGCAAGAACCGTATCGTTCGTCGTATTTTCGAGAGCCTTGGCTATCGTGTCACCAAGCTCGACCGTGTACAGTTTGCCGGTCTGACTAAGAAGAACCTCCGTCGTGGCGACTGGCGCTTCCTGACAGAGAAGGAAGTTGACATGCTCCGCATGGGTGCTTTTGAATAAGAAACAATAATATGAAGTTAAGGAGTTAAGGAGTTGACTCCTTAGCTCCTTAACTTCTTTAACTCCTTGAAGCATAATATTAACAATGGAAACAGTAAAAAGAACTAAAGTTGTAGACTTGCTCAAGAGCACAGCCTATGGCTCAATCGTGAATGTAAAGGGATGGGTGCGTACCCATCGTAGTAGCAAAGCAGTCGATTTTATCGCTCTTAACGATGGTTCTACTATTAATAATATTCAGATAGTAGTCGACCCATCCAAGGTCGATGAGAATCAGCTCCGTCAGATTACCACTGGTGCCTGCATCAGTGCAGTAGGTACTTTGGTTGAAAGTCAGGGTGCCGGACAGAGTGTTGAAATCCAGTGCGAAAGCATTGAAATTTACGGTCGCTGCGGAAGCGATTATCCTATGCAGAAGAAGGGCCAGAGCTTTGAGTACATGCGTCAGTATGCTCACCTGCGCCTCCGTACCAACACCTTTGGTGCCGTGATGCGTATTCGTCATAACATGGCGATGGCTATCCATACCTACTTCCACGAGCATGGCTACTTCTACTTCAATACACCTCTCATCACAGCCAGCGACTGCGAGGGTGCAGGTCAGATGTTCCAGGTAACTACCAAGAACCTCTACAACCTGAAGAAGACAGAGGATGGCAAGATTGACTACTCTGATGATTTCTTCGGCAAGCAGACATCATTGACCGTTTCAGGTCAGTTGGAGGGCGAGTTGGGTGCCACAGCCCTTGGTGCTATTTATACATTCGGTCCAACTTTCCGTGCAGAGAACAGTAATACTCCCCGCCACCTGGCAGAGTTCTGGATGGTAGAGCCTGAGGTGGCATTCCTGGACATGGCTGGTTTGATGGAACTGGAGGAAGATTTCATCAAGTACTGCATCCGCTGGGCACTCGACAACTGCAAGGACGATCTTGCATTCCTGAACAAGATGATCGACAAGGGGCTGATTGCCCGATTGGAAAGTGTGCTGAACTCCGAATTCGTTCATCTGCCCTATACTGAAGGTATCCGCATCTTGCAGGAGGCTATTGCCAATGGCAAGAAGTTTGAGTTCCCATGTGAGTGGGGCGACGACTTGGCTTCAGAGCACGAGCGTTTCTTGGTAGAGGAGCACTTCAAGAAGCCTGTCATCATGACCAACTATCCTAAGGCCATCAAGGCTTTCTATATGAAGATAGACGAGGAGGAGAGTGGCTTCGGTGGCAAGAGCGGCCAGACCGTTCAGGGTACCGATGTGCTTTTCCCACAGATAGGCGAGATCATCGGTGGTTCTGTCCGTGAGGAGAGCTATGACAAGCTGATGGGCGAGATCAAGGACCGCAACATCCCAATGAAGGATATGGAGTGGTATCTCGACACCCGTAAGTATGGTTCATGTCCTCATGCTGGTTTCGGTCTCGGTTTCGAGCGCCTGATTCTCTTTGTTACAGGTATGCAGAACATCCGTGACGTGATTCCTTTCCCACGTACTCCTAAGAACGCAGAGTTCTAAGTGATTGAAGTACGGGCTGAAGGCCCAAAAGCTCTTAGCCCAGGGCAGCGCCCTGGGTATAATGGCAATCGGCAAGGCGCCCTGTAAGGGCAAAAGCTTTGTAAATTGCCTGGAGTTTTAAAGCTTTTGCCCTTACAGGGCGACAGGTTTGCGTCCAAAATAACCCAGGGCGCTGCCCTGGGCTAAGAGCTTCTGCCCCTTCAGGGCGTGTGGGGTAAAACTTGCGAAACTTGAATAATATAAAATGCCCTTCCTTTGTTTTATACATCGGGGGGCATTTAATTCATAACACCAATCTGATGACAATAAAACCTGTATTTATTTATCTGTGTTTTCTGAGCGTATTGTCTGCTGCGGCTCAAGGCGTGGACGACAATGTGCATATCATAAACTGTGTGGATCGGTATAAGTTTAAGGTGAATTCCGATGGTATTCCTGTCATCTCGAATACGACGGATTTGGAATATGGCGTGACAAAATATGCAGCACTTGTTCAGCCGAATGTCTACTATGGAGATTTTATCCGTTTGGACAAAGCTTCCTCCAAGGGCACGGCACTATATAAGTCAGCTACGCCAGAGAATATCTTCTTCGATGACACCAAGGTCTGTTATTTCAATTATCGGATACCCAAGGTGGGTAAGACTTTGAAGGCCTCTTTTGCACGAACCTTTACCGATGCTGTTTATTTCACAAGAATCTCTTTTCCCGAAGACTACTATGTAGAGAACAAAACCGTCCAGATGGTTATTTAAGAAAGAGGTTACTGGCTATCATGTGAGTGATCCCGCCAAGGTCAGTGGCTATGGCGTAGACTGCGTGGGCATCCGTAAGGACAGTGCCGATTTTGTCTATCATGTTGATTACGAGATGGAAGGATTGGTGAAACGTGCAGGAAGCAGCATGATGCTGTCTGTGGGCAAGCTGATAGGAGAGCAGATGAAACTGGAAGGCAATGACCGCATCCGCAAGGATCGTATCTGGCGTAGAATGGCATTTGCTGATGAGTGGAATATAGAGGTGGCTTTGCCCAAAGGCTATCAGGCTTCAGCTGAGTCATTGAAAAAACTGAATACCACCGTCAGCAACGATTGTGGCGAGTTCGCGGTGAAGGCAAGTGCCGGGGCTGGCAAGATCATAGTGCATGTAAGCAAGAGTTTCTTGCATCGTGAGGAACCTGTAGCCAACTGGGACAAAGTCTTGAAGTTGGTAGATGCTTGCAGTGCTTTCAATGAGAAACAAGTGGTGATCACCAAGAAGTAATTTGTTTTCGCTGTCACAACACAACTGTGATTTGCCGATCAAAATATACATGGTAAGTGACGGGTAAGGGGCAAAAACACAAAATAAGTAACTATTTATTTTGTGTTTTGCCCTTTTTGCTGTACCTTTGCACTAAAAATAGCAGACAGGCTGACTATTTTTCGTATAACAGAAACAATCGTAATAATATGGGAAAGATAATATTGACGGGCGACCGTCCAACAGGCAAGCTCCACTTGGGGCATTACATCGGCTCGCTTCAGCGCCGAGTACAACTGCAGAATGCAGGCGACTTTGACAAGATGTTCGTGTTTATGGCCGATGTGCAGGCTCTTACTGACAATGCAGACAACCCAGAGAAGATACGTCAGAACATCACCGAAGTGGCTCTCGATTACCTCTCTGCAGGACTTGATCCACAGAAGTGCACACTCTATATTCAGAGTATGATTCCTGAGCTTGCCGAGCTCACCACCTATTTGATGAACCTCATCAGCGTATCTCGTGTTCAGCGCAACCCAACGGTGAAGACCGAGATCAAGATGCGCAACTTCGAGGCCAACATTCCTCTTGGCTTCTTCTGCTATCCAGTAAGTCAGGCTGCTGACATCACAGCCTTCAAAGCTACAACCGTTCCTGCTGGTGAAGACCAGGAACCCATGCTGGAGGTAACACGTGAGTTGGTGCGCCGTTTCAATCAGATTTACGCTCCTGTGCTTGTAGAGCCGGAGATCATGCTCCCTGAGAATGTGGTTTGCCGTCGTCTTCCAGGTACCGACGGTAAAGAGAAGATGAGTAAGAGTCTTGGCAACTGTATCTATCTGAGTGACGACGAGAAGACGGTATGGAAGAAGGTGAAGAAGATGTCGAATGGTGCTCCACGTATGAGTATGGAAGAACCAGGACATCTGGAGTGCAATGCCGTGTTCACTTATCTCGAGGCATTCTCTACACCCGAGGACTTCGCTGAGTTCTGGCCAGAGTTCCAGAATCTCGACGAACTGAAGGCTCAGTATGTGAAGGGAGGCATCGGTGACGGAACCTGTAAGAAATTCCTCAACAGTGTGCTCAACAAGATGCTTACTCCTATCCGTGCCCGCCGTCATGAGTACGAGCAGGATATTCCTGAGGTGTTCAACATCCTGAAGAAGGGCAGTGAGGATGCCCGTGCCTTTGCAGCCCAGACCATGGATGAGGTTCGCAAAGCCATGCGTATCGACTACTTCAGCGATGCAGCTTACATCGAGGAGCAGGCTGCGAAGTTTAAGATTTAATGAATAGGAAGATATTACATTTAGCGGTACCGTCGATAATCAGCAATATCACGGTACCGCTTTTGGGTTTGGTGGATGTCGCCATTGTCGGTCATATCGGCGATGCGTCTTATATCGGAGCCATCGCTGTGGGATCGATGCTCTTCAATGTCATCTACTGGTTGTTCGGCTTCCTGCGCATGGGAACCAGCGGAATGACCTCGCAGGCATTGGGAAGACGAGACTTTTCCGAGGTGCAGCGACTCCTGGTGCGCTCTCTGAGTATCGGTGTGGGGATAGGTCTGCTGTTCTTTATCCTTCAGCGATGGATGATCGGATGCGGACTGTGGGCGATGTCACCCGAGGCGGATGTCGTGGAGTTGGCTCGCAGATATTGCTATGTCTGCATCTGGGGTGCTCCCGCTGTGCTTGGACTTTATGGATTCACGGGTTGGTTTATCGGTATGCAGAACACCCGCATCCCGATGGTAGTGTCGCTGACGCAGAATGTGGTGAACATCATCGCTTCGCTGATGCTTGTCTTCGTCTGCAGGATGACGGTAGAAGGTGTGGCGCTTGGAACGGTCATCGCCCAATGGTGGGGATTTCTGATGGCTTGTGTGCTCTATCGCCTCTACTATCGCAGATTGGGCAAGTATGATTATCGTCACCATATCTTTGATTCCGAACCACTGAAACGATTCTTCTCGCTCAACAGGGACATATTTCTCCGTACCGTATGTCTGGTGGCGGTGAATCTTTTCTTTACGGCAGCAGGTTCCCGTGAGAGTACGCTGGTGTTGGCTGTCAACACCTTGCTGATGACGCTTTTCACCATCTTCTCTTATTTTATGGATGGCTTCGCCTATGCGGCAGAGGCATTGAGTGGCAAGTATTATGGAGCCGGAAACAGGGTGGCGTTCCGGGAAGTAGTGAAGAGAACGATGATGTTCGGTGTAGGCGTAGCCGTCGGTTTCACCTTATTATATATAATAGGTGGCGAGAACTTTCTCTCGTTACTCACAAGTGATGAGAAGGTAATAACGGCATCCGGTGCGTATTTCTGGTGGGCAGTGCTGATACCCTTGTCGGGCATGTCGGCATTCGTCTTTGACGGCATCTTTGTCGGTATCACCCAGTCAAAGTCGATGCTCTGTTCCACCGCCATTGCCTCAGCTTCGTTCTTCGTTCTGTTCGTCGTTCTGCATCCTTTACTGGGCAATCATGCCTTGTGGTTGGCCTTCGTTCTCTACCTTCTGTTACGAGGTGTAGTATTGTTCGTCATTTACCGCGGTCAGCTGCGTTAAGTGGCGGAGTATGTTCTTATAGAATATAATATTAGAAATAACGTACATTATTCTTTAAAAATTGCACACTGAAATATGGTGTGCGCATTTTTCCGCAAAACAACATTAATATAGTTTAAATCTCGGCTGATAATTCTTTTTAGTTAGCTTATTTTATTAATTTCGCACAGCAAATTTAAAAGAACATCAGCAGATAAATGACAGCTCAGGAATATTATCTACAGGGCAATGCCTATCGCAAACAAGGCGATTACAAGCATGCTCTCGATTGCTATATGGAAGCCATAGCCCTTGACCCCGACAGCCCTGCCGTCGTAGCCAAGGAAATGCTCGATAATATCCTCGGCTTTTATTGTAAAGACTATTATAACCCATGACAAAGAATAAAATTTTAGGGGCAATTGTGGTAGATACAGAGCGATGCAAAGGTTGTGCGCTCTGTGTGGAGGCCTGTCCTCACGATGTCATAGCGCTTGCCGAAAAGAAGGTGAATGTGCATGGCTATCGTTACGTAGAACCAGCGCATGCCGAGGCTTGTGTAGGCTGTACCTCGTGTGCCATCGTGTGCCCGGACGGTTGTATCACCGTTTATCGAAAAAAGGAGGAAATCTAACAATGGCAGAGCAAGAAGTAACACTTATGAAAGGCAATGAGGCTATCGCCCATGCCTGTATACGATGTGGAGCAGATGGCTTCTTTGGCTATCCCATCACTCCACAGACAGAAATCATTGAGACCCTTGCGCTCCTCAAGCCTTGGGAGACGACAGGTATGGTTGTGCTCCAGGCAGAGAGCGAGGTAGCCTCTATTAATATGGTGTACGGAGGAGCCGGAGCCGGAAAGCGTGTGCTTACCACTTCGTCGAGTCCTGGTGTGGCTCTCATGCAGGAAGGCATCGCCTATATGGCAGGTGCCGAAGTGCCTGGCGTTATCGTCAATGTGCAGCGTGGCGGTCCAGGACTGGGAACCATCCAGCCTTCGCAGAGTGACTATTTCCAGGCAACGCGTGGAGGAGGCAATGGCGACTACAACGTGATCGTACTTGCCCCGGCGTCGGTACAGGAAATGGCCGACTTCGTAGACTTGGCTTTCACCCTGGCATTCCGTTATCGCAATCCTGCCATGATACTGAGTGATGGCGTCATCGGACAGATGATGGAGCGTGTGGTGTTGCCACCGATGAAGCCCCGTCGCACCGAAGAGGAAATCGCACGCGAGTGTCCTTGGGCAACTATAGGCAGAAGCAAAAACCGCCAGCCCAACATTATCACCTCGCTCGAGCTTAAGCCAGAGGTGATGGAGCAGCGCAACCTACATCTGCAGCAGAAATACCAAACCATACGCGAGAAAGAAGTGCGTTATGCTACTGAGCATATCGAAGATGCCGACTATGTCATCGTGGCTTTCGGAAGTGCCGCCCGTGTAGCAGAGAAGAGTATCGAGGTTGCCCGTCAGCAAGGCATCAAGGTAGGACTTTTCCGTCCCATCACCCTATGGCCTTTCCCGGAGAAGCAGCTTCATGAACTTGCACAGCGCTGTAAAGGCATACTTGTAGCCGAGATCAATGCCGGACAAATGATACAAGACGTGCGTCTGGCAGTCAATGGAAAAGTCCCCGTAGAACATTTCGGACGCTTGGGAGGAATCGTTCCTGAACCAGAAGAAATCGTTGAGGCTGTAAAACAACTTATCAGCAATACTCAAAGTACAAAATAATGACGAACAATATCATATCACCAGAAAACCTGGTTTACAAGAAACCAACATTGATGAACGACACCCCGATGCATTACTGCCCGGGCTGTTCTCATGGTGTGGTGCATAAGCTCGTGGCCGAGGTAATCGAGGAAATGGGAATGGAAGACAAAGCCGTGGGTATCTGTCCAGTAGGATGTGCCGTCTTTGCCTATCGTTACCTTGACATCGACTGGCAGGAAGCAGCTCATGGACGAGCTCTTGCCTGTGCCTCAGCAGTAAAACGTCTTTGGCCCGACCGCCTCGTCTTTACCTATCAGGGTGATGGCGACCTGGCTTGTATCGGAGCCTGCGAAACCATCCATGCCCTCAACCGTGGTGAGCACGTAGCAGCCATCTTTATCAACAATGCCATCTATGGCATGACGGGAGGACAGATGGCACCGACAACACTGCTTGGACAGAAAACCTCTACTTGTCCTTACGGACGTCAGCCCGACCTTCATGGTTATCCACTCAACATTACCGAGCTGGCATCACATCTTCAGGGAACCTGCTATGTGAGCCGTCAGAGTGTGGAAAGCGTAGCCAGCATCCGCAAAGCCAAGAAAGCCATCCGCAAAGCTTTCGAGGCAAGCATGAAGGGACTTGGTTCCAGTCTTGTGGAAATTGTCTCCACCTGCAACAGCGGTTGGAAACTTTCACCAGTAAAAGCCAACAAGTGGATGGAGGAGCATATGTTCAAGGAGTATGTGAAGGGAGACCTGAAGGATACAACGGGAATGTAAGTGAAGAGCGAAGAATGAAGAGTGAAAAAAAATCATTTGCTCTTCCCTAAAACAAATAGAAACAAATGAAGACAGAAATCATTATATCCGGTTTTGGTGGACAGGGCGTTCTCTCTATGGGAAAGATCCTGGCCTACTCAGGACTGATGGAGGATAAGGAGGTTACGTGGATGCCAGCCTATGGACCCGAGCAGCGAGGCGGTACAGCCAACGTGACAGTCATCGTGAGCGATGAGCGAATTTCATCGCCTATCCTCAGTCATTACGATGTGGCCATCGTGCTCAACCAGCCGTCGCTCGATAAGTTTGAGCCCAAGGTGAAGGCTGGAGGAATCCTTATTTATGACGGCTATGGAGTCATCAATCCGCCTCAGCGCAAGGACATTACCGTCTATCGCATTGATGCCATGGACAAGGCTGCCGAGATGAAGAACTCCAAGGTGTTCAACATGATTGTACTTGGCGGACTGCTCAAGGTTTGTCCGGTAGTAAGCACCGACGGACTGAACAAGGCTCTCTACAAGTCGTTGCCTGAGCGTCATCACGCCATGATACCGCTCAACATGCAGGCTGTGGAAGAAGGAATGAAGATCATCGAAAAACAAGATTAATTTTTCGAGGAGTTAAAGGAGTTAAGGAGTTAAGACAAATGCCTTGAGGGAATGTTTTCCCCAAGGAGTTAAGACAAATGCCTTAGTGGGCTTGAAATTAAACACTAAACATGATACTTCAAGGCCGTTGGCTTATAACTTCTCAAACTATTTTTTTAGAGTCATGAAGAAGATATTGAATCCTTATTTAGGCAAACCGGAGTACAACTGTGTATGTTGTGCTCCAGGCAATCCTGTGGGATTGCATCTCGAGTTTTGGGAAGATGGCGATGATGTACTCACTGTCTGGACTCCAGGTGTTAACTATCAGGGATGGGTGAACACCCTTCATGGAGGCATCATCGGAATGCTGATGGACGAAGTGGCAGGATGGGTAATCAATCGTAAGCTTCAGACTACAGGCGTGACGATGCAGCTCAATGTGAAATATAAGAAGCCTGTTCTTACCTCAGATACTCAAATTACGGTTCGTGGACATTTAGCCAGCCAGCGTCGCAACATAGCCACCATTCATCTTACCCTTGAAAATTCAGCAGGCGAGATTTGCGACGAGGGCGAAGCCGTTTACTTTACTTTTGGTCCGGATAAAGCCAGGGAAATGGGATTCAATGGCTGCAAGGTGGAAGGAGAAGGGTAATATACGAAAGTGGACTCAATATTTAAAAATCTAATTTCTGCAGCAATTCTGCGAAATCGTCGATGATCCAGTCGGCTGAGGCAAGTTGCTCGCGGGTTCCGTTGCCATAAGTCACGGCGCATGCCTTGCAACCAGCGTTGTGCGCCATGTCCACATCGAATGTCATGTCGCCAACGACCAAGGCTTCTTCTATTTCTCCATTCATCTCTTTCAGAGCCCGCCACACCATGTCGGGGGCAGGCTTCACATGCTCCACATCATCGCCCGCCACTATAGAGGTGAAGATGTTGTCGAGCGCCATCTGCCTGACATAGCCGTCGAGCGAACAATGGTTGCGGCTGCTTGCCACGCCCAGTACGAAGCCACGTTGATGCAGTTTACGGAGCGTTTCTATCACATGAGGGAAAGGCTCGACAATCATGATTTCCTTGTTCTTCATGAATATCTCGCGATAAGTGGCAGCACAGGCTTCACCCTCTTCGGCACTCATGCCAAAGAGTGCCATAAAGGCCTCGTCGAGCCGAAGTCCGATCGTTTTGGCGCAAGCCTCGTCCGACTTCACCTCGAGTCCTCTTTCCCGCATCGTGTCCTGCAGGGTCTTTACTATCAGCCGTTGTGAGTCGCCGATAGTTCCGTCAAAATCAAAAATGATGTATTTCATTGTTTCTCTTCCATTATGATCGCTTTTATCATGTTGTTGCGTGCCACATCAGGCTTCAATGCCACATCCAAAGGCATGTTGTCCGGAGTAACCTGAATCACTCTGTCGAAACCTGCATCCAGCATCGCCTGCCTGTCGCTCACGCCACCCGATACAAGCCATATTTTCTGATTGGTAACATGCTCAAGGATTCTTTGTGGCAGTTTCCCCATCAAGGTCTGCCGGTCGCTATGTCCTTCGCCTGTAATCACAAGGTCAGCATTCTGAATCAAGGTGTCAAACCCAATTTTCTCTAAAAGAAGCTCAGCCCCAGGACGAGCCTTGGCATTGAAATATTGCAGGAAGGCGTAGCCCAAACCACCGGCAGCACCAGCTCCCGGAGCCTCACTCCTGTCATAACCGAAATGCTTGGCGCTCACCTCGGCAAACTTCCGGGCACGGGCATCCAGCATTTCCACCATCTTAGAGTCTGCTCCCTTTTGAGGAGCAAAGACATGAGCCGCGCCGTTCTCGCCGCAAAGAGGATTGGTAACGTCTGAAGCCAGCGCAAAGCTGCATTCCCTGCGTATCGTCTTCCAGTCGTCGCCCATAGCCTTGAGCATTCCTATACCGCAATCGGAAGTGGCACTGCCGCCCAATCCCACGATGAAATGGGTCACGCCCCGGCGATAGGCATTCACGATCATCTCGCCCACACCCCAGGACGTAGCCTTCATCGGGTTGCGCTGTTCGGGCTCTATCAAAGCCAGGCCTGCTGTCTGCGCAATCTCGATAATAGCAGTATTGTCCACTATTCCGTACTCAGCCTCCGTCCATCGCATCAGGGCATCATGAGCATGAATCCTCACCCGTTCACCCTTCATTGCCGAGAGAAAGGCATCGAGCATTCCCTCGCCCCCATCACTCATTTCGAGGGTTATGATTTCGGAAGCCGATAAAGCTCCTGCTATTGTGTCATTCACCTCCCTGCTCGTAAGGCAACCCTTATAAGAGTCGCATGCTATGACAATCTTCCGATATCCACTTCTCATCATATCTTTGTTGATACAATTGAATGCCTTTCATCGTGTCATGTTATTCCTGGTAGAACTGTGTGAACACCTTGACGCAGAACTCATGGTCGGCAGTGCTTCCTGTCTCGCGGCAGCTGTGCATGGCAAGGATGGCATTTCCCATGTCGACACCGCGCAGCGGAATGGAAGAGGCAAGAATATTGCCCAGTGTGCTTCCACCTGCCACGTCACTGTGGTTCACAAAGCGCTGGCAAGGCACACCTGCCTTCTTGCACAGGCCGGCAAAGACCGATGCAGAATAAGCGTCGCTGGCATACTTCTGGGCAGCATTAAATTTGATGACCGGTCCGCCTCCCAGCATAGGATGGTTGGTAGGGTCGTACTTCTCGGAGTAGTTGGGATGCCATGCATGGGCATTGTCTGCCGAAATCATGAAGGCACGCTCCACAGCCTGATAATAAGCCTCCTCGGTTCCGCCCTGAGCCAGGGCGATGCGCTTGAGCATGTAGGAGAGGAAAGGACTTCCGGCTCCCTGCTTGGTCTGCGAGCCCGTCTCCTCGTTGTCGAAGATGGCAAGCACCTGTGTGGTGTCTGTGGGTTGTGAAGCCAACAGCGCCTCAAGTCCGGCAAAGCACATAGACAAGTCGTCGAGTCTTCCCGAAGAGATCAACTCATTGTGCGCGCCAAAGGTGCAGGCAGGAGTGGCATCAGCCAGATAGAGGTCGAAGTCGAGAATGTCCTCGCGAGCCACGGTCTGCTGTTTGTTCAGTTCCTCGAGGATGATGTTCATCAGCAGGTTGCCTTTCTCCAGCTCGTCGTTGATGATTCCCAGGATAGGAAGCACATCTTTCTGTCGGCTCAGCTTCACCCCATCGTTCACCTGTCTGTTGAAGTGAATGGCCAGGTTGCTTATCTGCAGCAATGGGCGCTTCACGTGCAGCAGGAGGGTAGTGGGGGTCATCACGTCCTTGCTCTTCACGATGACTCTTCCAGCGAGGGTGAGCGGACGGTCGAACCATGTCGACATGATGGGGCCTCCGTACACCTCAGTGTTGAGCTTCACGATACCTCCCTCGCAGTCTATCTCTGCATGAGGCTTGATGCGGAATGTGGGTGAGTCGCAATGGGCACAAATCATGTGGAATCCCGTTTCAGCCAGAGGTTTTCTTCCTATTTGGAAGGCATAGATGGAGGAATCGTTCTTGGTGACAAAAAACTTGTCGCCGGCCTTTACCGTGCCTAAGGCCTCGGTAGTGTCAATGCGGCGATAACCATGTTGCTGCAACTCTTCGGTAAGGTTCTTGACAGCCAGGAAATTGACTGGCGAAGCGTCGAGAAATGACAATAATCTCTTGATCATGTTTTATTTTGTTTTCGTTAATTCTATCTTGGGTTAATATGTATACCTTATTAATTATACTGCAAATTTACAATAAATACCCCACAAAAAACAACCTAATGGGCGAAAAGAATACCTTTATAACATTTATTAAGTTGGAGGTCGGCCATTTTTGATGTGTAGGGTTGGCACGCCCAGGGCCGCACCTTCCGCCTCACCAAGGGCGACTTGACAGCAGAGGTGACAAGCAACTCTGGTGAAACGTGACAGGAAAATCTAATACAATCAGGCTCACTCCATAAGGGGTGAGCCTGATTTTGTATTGTGGTCAAAGTGGTCATGGTCAAAGTGGTCAAACTCGACTTTTGATGAAATTTTTCTCAAGATTTAGTCATTAGTCATTTTCGATTTTAAAGTTACTGCTTTTACAAATAAAACAAGGATCAAATCATTAAATCACAACTATTTAATGATTTCTCCTGCATATACGACAAGAAGCTGTTGGAATTCGTTAGAGTCCAACAGCTTCATTATAGATTCTATTCAAGATCAAATCCCATGTCTCGCACAAGTTGCTTGACAACATTGACTTTGACTGTTGAAGCATCCTCTTTATCATAGAGAAGAAGAAAAACCACTTGACCATTTTCTATATCTGTAAGGATATTGAAAGTAATGACCCTTGCTCCACCAGATTTTCCTTTGCCTTTAGCTTTGATAGCCATACGGATTTTGCGTATGTTTTTTGTAATCTCATCGCCTTGCAGGGGATTATTTTTAATGCTTAAAAGAAAATCCTTATAGTCTTGTTTAAAACTTGGATATTTCTTAGCGAGACGTTTTGCTTCTTTTGCAAAGTCGTCAGAAACCGATATTGTAATATTACAACTCATCGAGCAAACTTTCAGCAGATTGAAGTTTACGCTTTCCGGCAATGGCTTCTTTTACCTCCGTCAAAGCGTTTCTGA
>ULUS01030050.1_pt1 | contig 16159 bp, 7 predicted proteins | sample 1958761 | NCBI WGS metagenome assembly ULUS01 (sample SAMEA4835767, study PRJEB28245) | human gut metagenome | biome: gut microbiome; material: fecal sample | place: Denmark | collected 2008
TATGCTCAAACGGCTTGAATTCTAAATCCGAAACTTGAGTAATAGAGATGAACAAGCGGAAGAAACTCCTTGAGACGATGACAGCCACGGATATGCTGCCTTTTATAAGATATGCCCGCGCGAGTATCGCGATGCTTTCCCTCATAGCCATATCCATGCCGTTCGCCATCCTCTCCACCAAGTCGTTGTACATAATAGGTCCGGTCGGTCTCCTCGTACTGCTTTTCTTCATCGTGAACTTTGTGGCGTTCGGCAACTGTTACGTACCTACCGAGGAGCTGCTGGATAGGGAAAGAGGCAACGGCGAAACCGACGACGACGACGAACCGACGACGGCAGAGAACTGCGCCTCGCAGTCGGCGGCTGACTGTGAGCAGTCCGCGCAGCGCCTCTCAGCCGAACGCAGCGCCTTCATCCAGGCGGCGCTCGACAAGTGGTGTGCAGACATGGGCTATAAGGACAGTTCGGTCAATATGCTTACATTGTCACATTCGCTGGACATCAACAAAAACGAACTGACGCAGTTCTTCAGCCAATGCCAGAACACGACGTTCCGTATATGGCTCAGCGAGATACGTTTCAATGCAGCCAAAAAGATGATGAAGGAGTTTCCCGACTACAACAACGACATCATTTCTGCCGAATGCGGTTTCTCTTCAAGGTCATATCTTTATAGGATTTTTAAGGAAAAGGAGGGATGCACTCCTGTTGAATGGAGAGCCAAAAACTCATAAAAAACTACTGAAAAACCCTCTGTAAGGTGTCTACTTCGTAGGAAGTGGACACCTTTTTTATATGAATTGGACATTTACGCACACGAATCAGACACTTAATTTTAATGAAAAACATTAAATTTGTCCTATGAAAGAAACGTACCTATAACTCTATTGCGTAAAGATAAGATCAAATCAAATCATAAACAATAATCAAAACATCTGAAAATGAAAAAAAGAAGACAACAGCAACATCCTCCATATTTGGACGGGCGGGTTGCAAGCAATTCTGTTTCTACGCGGCGTTCCATGCGAACGTCCGTGGGAAGGTTCATGCAGTTCTTCCTTTGTGTCATGATGCTGATGGCGTTCTCAGTGCAGAAGGCGTCGGCGTATGACGATTGGCAGGACAGCTGGATAAGTCAATGGTACGATGCGGAAAATGCCACTATCGTACTCGACATCCGCGTTTACCAATCGTGGGGTGGAGCAGGATCCGGCCATTGCGGATTCTGTCGTGATGACGGTTGGCTCGATGTCAGTGTGGCTGGATACGACATCCATCTCAAAGGTCCGAAAGACCAGTGGACAAGCTATGACCCTAACTCAGATCAGGTCACGGGAATCGACAAGAAATACGTACAATGGCTTGGTTTCAGAAAAACTGATGGCGACAAGGTATCTTATTTCATTAAGATCACCATTCCGCTGATACAGGACCGAATCGGAACAGACGTATTTGTAAAATACAAGGGAGTATGGTGGCGCGAATTGAAAACGGCGACGGATCAGGACGTTGATTTCACTGCAACCGTAGACACCCATTTCGGCTGTACGCCGACTATAATCACAAATGCCTATTATGGCGTAAAGGGGAATAAGCCTGGCTATGTCATCGCATGGAAAAAAGACGGAACGGCAAAGCAGAACTCCATTGACAAAAAGGGACATTTCAGACTCTGCTATTCAAACGGTGACCCCGTGCCAAACATCTCCACTATCGATGCGAATCTTAATAGCAGTGGAGAGTTCTTTATCCCAGTGGAGAGTCTGAATCTTGACAATCCGTCTGAATACAAGATTATACAGCACTACGAGCCGACTTATAACAATAAGGTAATTTACGAGACATCAAGCTCTGCCAATAAAACCCGTCCTGCCTATCCGCAGGTGAAGGAAATCAGCGCCAACTATGATCAGGTGACGCGCAAGGCGAAGGTGAACTGGAATCTCAGTGCGGCTCCGACGCAGAACTGCATTGAGGACAATATGGTGCTCACAATCAAGAGTACGAATAGGGCGACAAATGCTGTGGAGACAACCACACAGAATATCAAGTATATGGCTGGTAAGACAGCATACAGCTATGAGTTTGACGTACCTTTAGGCGAGAGCCTGAATTATGAATTCAGAGTTAAGCGTTCGCATACAGGCAACTCTGATGTATGGAACAACGCTTTCAGCAAGTCGACCTCTCTCGATGTTTCTACAAAGCACAGCAATGTTACAGCAGGTTCTGTGCATGCCGTACTGGACGAGGAAGCCAAGACTGCCACTATCACTTGGCAGACAGAGGGCGACATCTGGAGTTCGGGCACCAAAGCGGTGATTACCCGTATCAACGTAACAACCAACACTACCGACAACATCGAGTTGTCGAAGGAAGAATTCCTCAGCGGCAAGTATGTTGACGACATGATAATGGTGTGCAACGAATATCGTTACCGCCTTACTGTGAAGCCTGCTGAGGCTTACGGCACTCTGCCTACGGTGGCTGCTCCGGAGTCAATCATGCCCACAAGCATAGGCAATCTTGTTGCGTTCACAGCCGGCAAGGGATATTATTCTGACCGCGTGGAACTGGCATGGAGCAGCAAGGGCAACTTTGAGCGCTTCGTAATCAACCGCAAGGAGCATGGCGCTCCTGATACAGACTATAAGCAGATAGCCGTTACTGAGGGCAACGAGGCTCAGAACGACTATTACTATAACGACGTGAACGCCATTCCCGGCATCGTCTACGACTATCGTATCAAGGGACAGGTGATGTGCTCTGGCAATCTGCTTGAGAGCGACGAGGAACTTACTGACGTTGGTTTCCGCACACCTACGGGCGACATCTACGGCCGCGTAACATTCGAAAACGGACAGGCAGTGGCAGGAGCAAAGGTTACAGCTGAGCCTACCGAAGGCTCTGGCGTTCCCGGCAAGTCGTACGTTTTCAGCGGTGCGTCAAAGCTTACCGTCGACAACGAGTCGCTCTTGAAGGACGCTACGAAGGCTGCAACACTCCAGGCATGGGTACGAGCAGACAAGGAAGGTACTATCATCGAGAAGCCGGGCATGTACAAGCTGGCATACAACAACCAGTATATTGAGTTCACGGTAGGCTCTCAGACACTGAAGACTTCGAAGAAACTCAAGGACTACGCTTCTTCGGCACAGTTCGTGCATCTCTCAGCCGTGGCAAGTGCTACACACCTTATTGTATATATAAACGGTAAGGCAGTGGCAGAAGCCAAGCGTACGGCTCAGATTACGGGCAACGACAATAAGGTGGTGATTGGTGAAGGCTTCACCGGAGCCATCGACGAAGTTCGTATCTGGAACAAGGCGCTCAATGCTGACACCCTCGCCAACGACTACGACCGCTATATCGTAGGTAATGAGGACGGCCTGCAGGCTTACTACACCTTCGACTATTCGGTAGACAACGCCTTCTACGACATATCGTACAAGGGCACCAAGTACAACATGAACCATGGTGTGGCTACGGATGTTACTATCAGTTCGAAAGACATTCCTACTTCTGCACAGCTCGGCTACAGCAGCTACACAGCTGTAGACGGTTCATACCAGATTCGTTCGCTGCCCTACACCGGCAACGGAACCACTTATATGATTGTGCCTACTCTTGGCATACATCAGTTTGCGTCGGCTAAGGAGCTGCGCCTCATCAACTCGCAGTCACAGAGCCACACCGTGAACTTCACGGATAAGTCGTCGTTCAACATTTCGGGTAAGGTGATGTATAAGGGTGGCAACGTGCCCGTTGAGGGCGTGTCGTTCGCCGTGGATGGCGTCACCGTAATGGACGGCAAGAGCAACATTGTGAAGACCGACTCGCACGGACAGTTCACTATCAGCGTGCCCGTAGGACAGCACGAGGTGAAGGCTGTGCTTGCCAACCATACGTTCGAGAACGGCGGCAAGCTGACCAACATAGACGGCACCGACCGCAACTATCAGGACGACGACGGCGGCTTCGAAATCTTTGACGTTACAACCGTACGCTACATCGGACGCGTAGCTGGTGGTACGAAGCAGGAGGCGCTCCCCGTGGGTCACTCGCTCTCGAAGAACAACCTCGCTGACGACGTACGCATCGAACTCACCTATCCGAACGATGATTGCAAGATGACAACTAAAGCTCGCGAGACTACACTCAATCACGTCAAGGGCGCATACGTAAGCAAGCAGCACCAGAACCGAGTAGCTTACAATGGCAACAAGATTACTATCTATCCTGACGCAGAAACGGGTGAGTTCTATGCCGACCTCATTCCTGAGAAGTATAAGATTAATGTAGTAGTGCCTGGTCATGACAAAATCCCGGGCAGTGGCGACGACCTCAACTTGAGCAACGAGTTTGCAAAGCAGAGCGAGGTGAATGCTTATGTCGACTCTATCTCTACGCAGGGCAAGTATGTCAATTGCAGCGACACTGTATATTACAACAAGAAGCAGCAGTTCATCAAGCGCTACACTCCGTCAATCATCGTGAAGGAGAAGGTGAAGGGTAAGCTTCAGGACTTCTTCGGAAAGGAAGAACTCAGCATCGCTACCCTCGACCAAACAAAAACTATAAAGGTAAAGACCTACAATCCTGATAATGCTGCACAGCCTTACACACTCGGCGTGCCGGTGTATGAGCAGGGACAATACGTCACTTATCACATCACCACAGCGGAGGTGTACGAATATAAGGATAAGGACGGCAGACGTAAGGATGGCGTTAAGGAGGACATCGTGCCAACGCCTGAGGCTAAACTGTCATTCAGTAGAGGCGACATTGCGTACGGAACGCAAGAAGACATCACTACTGACGAGAACGGTGAGGCTGAATGGACTTTCCAGGTTAACAACCCGGAAATGACTTCGGCTCTGCGCTCAGCAGCTATGGATATGACCTACAGTGAAAACAGCGAAAGCACATCTTCTACAACAATCAACTGGAAGGGTGGCTTTGACGGCAAGGGAAATACTAAGGCTATCGTAATTGGTGCAAAGACTCTGGGATCGGACTTCGTTACGAACGGACCCGACAAGGTGCTCTTCGTGCTGCGCGACCCGCCGGGAAGCAACTCTTATGCTTATCTTGAGAAGGGTGTGACAGTTACTTCTACAAGTACATATGAGGGAAATGTCACTAACGAGGGAGTATTGAACAACGAGGCAAAGGTTGGTGCCAAGGTCATCACCTTCACCGGTCTTGGTGCCGGAGTGGTGAACGAGAACGACGTGAAGAACGAATTCTCATTCGGTGCTTCTCACAGTGAGACAATCGGTGGTACAGACTCTGACACTAAGACGATGACCACTACCACACGCTTCGAGACAAGTAGCGACCCGCAGTATGTAGGAAGCGACGGCGACCTCTTCGTTGGCTATTCTACCAATATTGGTGTAGGCAAGACCGAAAACATCGCCGTTACTACACGTGAGATGTATCAGGCCAATCCTTCAGAATACGAACTGTTCGGCAATGTTACTCCCGAAAACAGTGAATATCTGCTTGTGAAGACTACTGGTCTGGGACTTTCGCAGAAGTATGGCACTATGTTCACCTATCCGCAGGTGCACATCGAGCAGGTGCTGTTGCCTAAACTTGAGGATGTACGCAACAAGTTGCTGCATCAGCCGGCTGAAGGTGTCGACTTCCAGGCAATGGCTGACAACACCAAACTCCCAGTATACGTTTCGAAGTTGGCAGCTGACGATCCTAACTTCGGCAAGAGCAACAACGACAAGGTGTTTAAGGGTGCCAATGCCAACAACCCGATTGACGGACCAAGTTACAAGATCTACACTCCGGCAGGACAGCCGTTGAAGGAGGATACTATCATGTTCCTCAATCAGTCGATTGACAACTGGAAGATGCAGCTTCGCAACAACGAGGAGCAGAAGGTGAAGGCAGAACTCATGCAGAACCATTCGTTCCAGGGCGGTGCTTCTTACGAATACTCTGAGGAGTATGAGGTTGGACGCTCGGAGACTCAACGCTTCTCTATCTTGATTGGCGCTCAGTTCACCAACAACTTCGGATGGACACTCAATGGCACTGGTATGGTGCTCACTGTAGACGAGAGCCTTACCACCGAACACGGCGGCGAGTTCTCTACTGAGGAGACGGCACGCCACTGTAAGGGTTATGTGCTTGCGGAGGAAGGCTCTGACTACATCTCTGTAGACGTATGTCGCGAGGCAGGATATAAGAATGGCGACCAGTATATCAAGTACAAGGATATGAAGGACGAAGAGAAACAGACTTTCTCTACGTTCATCTTCAAGACTCGTGGCGGCGCTACGTCTTGTCCTTACGAGGGCGAATACAAGACCAAGTATTACGAACCGGGACAGCACGTGATAAATGAGGCTACTGTTCAGATGGAGGTGCCGGAGATAACCGTTGAGAAGGACTTCATCGAGAATGTTCCTTCTGGCAAGTCGGCTTACTTCACGCTCTATCTGCGCAACAACTCTGAGTCGCAGGACGACAACTGGTATAACCTCGTTATTGACGATGCCAGCAATCCTAACGGAGCACAGCTGCTCATCGACGGTGCACCGATAGGTAACGGCAGAGCATTGCTCGTACCGGCAGGTGGAACACTCACCAAGACACTCGAGGTGCGCAAGGGTTCGGTGATGAACTATGACAATCTCCGACTGATGTTGCAGTCGCAGTGTCAGTGCGACCCCACCGACTTCCAGGATGAAATATATGACGACGTGACGTTCAGCGTACACTTCACTCCCTCGGCTACTGACGTGAACCTGAAGAAGCCTACCGACAACTGGACATACAACACCAAGTTGGCAACAGCGGAGGTGAACGGCGTGCAGAAGCATTACATGGACGTAGTGATTGACGGATTCGATGTGAACTACGACAACTTCCATCGCATCATGCTTCAGTATAAGCCGTCGTCGGGCAGCGACAACGACTGGACAACGCTCATGAGCTACTACAACGACCAGACTCTCTTCGACCAGGCAGTGAAGAATGGTATGAATGCAGAGATGATCAAGGCTGCTGATGCCGGTACTATCAAGTATCGCTGGTTTATGGACGACCAGCAGGATCAGCGTTACGACCTGCGCACTGTAGGTACGAGCATGATCAACAATGAAGAGGTATACAACTATTCTGCCGTACACAGCGGCATCAAGGATATGTATAACCCGCGCCTATTCGGTAGCGCTCAGCCAGCTAATGGTGTACTGACGGTCAACGACGAGGTGAAGCTCACATTCAACGAGCCTATAGCCGACGGACTCCTCACCGACAACAACTTCTCGGTGACAGGTATACGCAACGGCGCACAGACCGACCATAGCGTAAGCGTACGTCTTGACGGAAAGAACGACGAACTCGTGTCTGAGTTCCAGCGCAACTGGAGTGGCAAGAACCTCACCATCGAGATGTGGACTCTTGCAGACAAGCCTCAGGACGCTGTGCTCTTCAGCCAGGGCAACGCCAACAGCTCTATCGAACTTGCAACGACGAGCGACAACCGCTTGAAGGTGAAGGTGGCTGACAAGACCATCGTCAGCGACAAGGCGTTCGACTACGAGCAGGGTACATGGGCACACGTGGCTCTTGTATATAATAATGAAGGAAACGTGTCGGCTTACTATAACTACGAACAGCTTATCAGCGCAGCTGAGGTGGGCGAGTACAATGGCGAGGGCGCTTACGTGTTCGGAGCCAGCGTGGACGGAAGCGGACACTTTGCAGGCAAGATGCACGGCGCGCGCATCTGGGACAAGGTGATGACACCGGCACGTCTGCAGACCAACTCGCTGACAATGCTCTCAGGAGCCGAAAGCAATCTCATTGCTTACTATCCTATGTCAGAAGCTAAGGGCAGCGTTCTTGCCGACAAGGCACACGGCGCTAACCTTGAGATGCGAGGCTGCGAATGGGCTAACCCCGAGGGACGCGCAGCAGCGTTCAACGGTAAGGACCAGTATCTGAAGCTCTCTTCGGGCAGTTCATGTGTCGTAGACAACAGCATGGACTACACCATTGAGACATGGTTTAAGGCCGACGAGGCTCAGCCGACGGCTACCATCATCTCTAACGGACGCGGCGACGGCGAGGACATGGGCGGTTCGCTCAATCTCTTCGCACTCAATCTGGAGGAAGGCCGTCTGGTATTCCATAACAATGGAGTGCGTGTGGCGTGCGACGGTAGCTACGCCGACAACGACTGGCACCACGTAGCTGTAGCAGTCAACCGTACAAGCGGACGCGGACAGATATACGTGGACGGCAAGCTGAACACTTACTTCGAGGCAGCCGACCTTGGTGGCATAGCTGCGGCTTACATACATCTCGGCGCTCGTGTGTGGACTCCTGCCGACAACCTGCAGCAGGAGAAGGCAGACAACTTCTTCAAGGGCGAGATTGACGAGGTGCGTGTATGGAATCTCTACAAGAGCGAAGCGCTCGTGGAGAACGGCAACAGCAACCGTCTTGACGGCACTGAGAAGGGACTCTTGGCTTACTATCCGTTTGAGACATACATCGAATGGCAGGGCGTGAAGGAACTGCAGTTCTCTCTGAAAGACCAGAAGCAGCAGGCCGACCCGACGCAGCAGGTGGCTGACGCAGTGGTGGTAGGCGGCGACGTCGAGACCAAGACCTCTGCACCCGTCAAGGCAAAAGGTCCGGAGAGCAAGCTGCTCTACGACTTCGTAGTGAACAACGACGCGCTCATCATCAATCTGAAGGAGCCTTACGAACGCATAGAGAAGACTATCGTGAAGTTCACGGTGGACGGCGTGCGCGACAAGAACGGCAACGAGATTCTCTCGCCGATAACATGGAGCGCATTCATCGACCGCAACCAGCTGAAGTGGAGCGACCGGGCTCTCACCGTAGTGAAGAAGCTCAACGAGGAGAAGACCATCAAGGTGAAGGCACTCAACAACGGCGGTTCGATAGAACACTTCACCGTAGAGAACCTTCCTTCATGGCTCGAGGCAGAACCGGCAAGCGGCACCATCGACCCGACAGCGTCGGAGGACATCGTGCTGACTATCGATCCGAGTCTGAACATCGGCACATACGACGAGACGCTCTATCTGCGTGGCGACAACAACGTGGTGGAGGCTCTGCAGCTCACGGTGAAGGTAGAGGGCGAGAAGCCCGACTGGACGGTGAACGCCGCCGACTTCAAGTATAATATGTCTGTCTTCGGCAAGCTGTATATCAATAAGGTATACTCTTCTGACGACGAGGACATGCTTGCTGCGTTCAGCGGCGGAAAGTGCGTAGGCGTATGCAACAACCGCTACTACAAGCAGAACGACATGTACTACGCCATGCTCACGGTCTACTCTAACGACGTAAGCAGCGACAACCTCGAGTTCCGCATCTGGGACGCAAGCACCGGACAGACCTACATAGCCGAGAGCGAGAAGCCGATAAGCTTCGAGAACAACGCCGTAGTGGGCAGTCCGTCACAGCCAGTGCTGTTCACGGCGAAGGACTATCGTGTGCAGAACATCACGCTGAACGAGGGATGGACGTGGATATCGACGAACATCGCATCCGACAAGCTCTCCGATCTCAACAAGCTGCTTGCCGACGGCAAGTGGACATCAGACGACCAGGTGAAGAACGAGCAGTACGGCTTCGCATCGTGGACAAAGCGCAACGGATGGATGGGACAGCTCACCGCCATCGACAACGACCAGATGTATCTCGTACACAGTTCGCAGCCACAGAGCCTGCATATCTCAGGACCGGTTGTTGACCCCACCTCGCACAAGCTCACCATACGCGGAGCAAAGGCAGACGGCACACCGCGCTGGAACTACATCTCTTATCTGCCTTCAGACAACTTCATGCTCAAGGAGGCTCTCGCCGGCTACGACGCCAAGGAAGGCGATATCGTGAAGTCGCAGACGCAGATGGCTATGTACAGTGGCAATCTGGGATGGATAGGCAGTCTGACGTACATGGAGAACGGCAAGGGATACATGCTCCAGCGCCAGTCGCAGGACGACGCTCAGCTGCAGTATCCGTCGAAGACTTCTGTAGGTCGCAAGGCTAAGGCCGTGAAGAGCGCGGACGAGCCAACGGCTTACTTCCCCTACTCAGCCAACATGACGGCTGTTGTAGAAGTGGAAGGCGTAGAGCTGCAGCAGGGCGACCGCCTTGTGAGCTATGTAGCAGGCGAGCCGCGCGGCTATGCCGAGGCTATAGCTCTGCCCGACGGCAGAACCGTCTTCATGCTCACCATCGGTGGCGACAAGCCCGAGGCTGTTGACGTCACTGTAGAGCGCGACGGCAACGTCGTAGCCAAGGCACCGAGCGCTGTAAGCTATGCTGCCAACAGCAATGTGGGCACCCTCAGCGAGCCGATGCGCATCAGCTTCCTCGGCACCGAGGGCGGACTCTACATCTATCCGTCGCCGTTCTACTCGCAGCTGAAGATACGTGCCACTGTCGACCGCGACGCCTATACAGATGTATACGTCAGCGACATGAGCGGCAAGCGTATCGTGGCATGGAACGACTGCAACACAGGCGGCAATGTAGACATCACATGGAACGCCGGCAACTCGGTTCCGGCTGGTGTGTATATCGTCAGCATCGCCGTAGACGGCAACGTTTACTCGATGAAGGCTATCAAGAAGTAATATTTTAAAAAGAAAGACTATATGAAATATATAAAGTATTCGTTTCTCGCCGCATTGGGCTTCCTCTTCGCACAATGCACCGAAGAGGGCGACAAGACTTATCCGCAACAACCCGCTCCCCAGTGGAGCGTGGTTGAGGAGGACTTCGTAAGCGAGGCTCCAACATGGCAGGTGGCGTCTGCCACTCCTGCTTCCGCCCCGATGTGGCGAGCCGACTTCAGCGGCAACGATCAGGCGCCGTTGTGGAGCGACCCCGACAAGAGTGTCTATCCGATGAGCATGACTGCCGTAGTGCGTCTCTCGCCGGTGCTCGAAACGCTTGCCGCCGACGGCGACATGATGGCTGCCTTCATTGGCGGCGAGTGTCGCGGTGTGGCTAAGACGGTGATGAACGACGGCGTGCGCCTCTTCTTCATCCACGTGAAGGCGCCGTCGAGCGAGAACGGCAATGTGGAGTTCCGCTATTATAGTGCTGCCGCCAAGCGCACGTATGTCTCCGTAGCGTCCGACGTCAGATATGAGGTCGACAAGATCTACGGCATAGCCGACGCTCCCGCCTATCCCGACTTCGAGCAGTCTGGACCCTTCCCCGTACCTACCAAGGCATGGGTGAAGGTGGACAAGGCGAAGCTGCCGTTCACAGTAGCCGCCGGCGACGAGCTGCAGGCGTTTGTGGGCGACGAGTGTCGCGGCATAAAGCACGTGGAGAGCGAGGCTGATATGCTCTTCTGGTACGACATCCTCGGACGTGCCGAGGGCGAGCAGGTGATGTTCCGCTATTACAGCGCTGAGAAGAAGCAGGTGTTCGTATCTGAGCAGACTTTCGCCGTAGGCAAGCGCGCATCGGTGGTTGGAGCAGCCGACCAGCCGCTCGCGCTCACCTTCGTGCCGCAGGGCAGCATGACCGCCTATCTCACCCTCGACGCCCTCACAGCCGGCTATGCCGACAAGACGGGCGACCGCTTGGCAGCGTTCATTGGCAATGTGTGCGCCGGCGTTGGCGAACTCGTGGGCGAGCAGGACGGCAGACCGGTATACAAGATGGTAGTCAACGGCGTCAGCCCACAGGCGGCGTCTGTAGACATACGCTATTACAGCCATCGCAACAGCTACGTGTTCACGGCTCCTGCATGCCTCACCTTCGCCGACGGCAAGGTGGAGGCTTCGCCCGAGCAGCCGCTCACCCTGCCTCTCGTTCTCGCCGGCAAGCATCCGCTCAAGATGACAGCTTGCGTGGCATTGCCTCAGAACATCGTGCGCCAGGCAACGGCAGACGACCTGATGGCTGCATTCGTGGGCGCAGAATGTCGCGGCATGGCAAAGGTAGAGCAGGCGGAGAACGGCGAGTATGTCTTCCGCATGGAGATAAACGGCAGCATGGGAGCGGAGGAACCCGTTACGCTGAAGTATTATGCCGCACGCAACAAGTATCTCTATCAGGCTGTCGCGGCTTTCACGTTTGCCGGCGGCGCAAGCTACGGCACAGCTGGCGAGCCCAGCAGACCTGCTTTCCTCATTGTTGAATAAGCTTAAAACCTATCTGTATATATGAATAAGAAAACTATAATAAGCATGGTGCTGGGGTGCATGTCGCTGCTCCCGGCATCTGCACAGAACGGATGGTTCGTTGAGGCTGGCGGAGGCGTGCAGACTATCTTCTCGAGCGATGCCGGCAAACTGCACTTCGGCAAGCGTCTCACTCCTTCATACCACATCGGCGTGGGCAAGTGGATCACTCCGGCTTACGCACTGCGCCTGCAGATTGGCGGCTATGCGCTCAACGGCATGTCCACATCCGATGGACTCTATCTGCGCGACCCGCAGACCGACGGCTCTATATACGGCCCTCACGACCCCGTTATCGACAATGTGACGGTCCGCCCCGACGGCACCTATCGCCATTATCTGCGTTACGTCAACGCTCATGCCGACTTCATGGTGAGCCTCTCGCGTCTGCTCTTCCGCAGCGAGGGCCGCTTCGATGTGCTTCCGGCAGTAGGATTGGGCTACGCCCGCACCTTCGCCTATCGCGGCACGGCGGACGCCAACTCGCTCACAGCCAACTTCTCTATAGCTGCCAAGTACAGCGTGCTGAAGTGCATGGATGTAAACCTTGAGATAGCTTCGGCTCTCATGCCCGACCATTTCGACGGTCGCATCACTGGTCGCAAGTACGAGCCGACGCTCGGTGCGACGCTCGGACTGACCTATCGCTTCAACGCCTCAAAGCCTTGCGCCAAGAAGCAGCGCTGCCATAAGCTCCGTCGTGAAGCCGTGGTCGACACGGTGTACGTGAAGGAGCGGATAGTGGAGCGTCCCGTCTTCAAGGACCGCATAGTGGAGAAGTCGGTTGTGAAGAAACAGGAAGCGTTCCGTCTCGCCTCGGTCAGCTTCGCTTGCGCTTCCGCCAAGCCAGAGAAGAAGCAGGACATAGTGTTTGAGAACATCGTCGAATATCTCAAGCAGAACCCTTCTGCCCGCATCCGTCTCGACGGTTATGCCGACAAAGCCACAGGCAAGGCGCGCACCAACTTGATGCTTTCCATACGCCGCACCGACAGCGTGCGTAATATCCTCATAGAGCGTTACGGCATCGCTCCGTCGCGCATCGAGGCGCAAGGCATCGGCAGCAATGCGCAGCCGTACGAAGATAACGATCTTAATCGCGTAGTGATTGTAACAGCACTGCCCGAGTGATGCGTGTTTAGTAAAAAGAAAAAGGGGATATTTCTTCAGAAAAAGGAAGAACTTCTTTAAGAGAAAGGGGCGATTTCTTAAGCTCCAAGCACATTACCGCAGCGTGGTACTTCTGTTTCCGCAATGCGGTAATCTTATTTCCGCTACGCGGTAATGATATTTTCGCTACGCGGTAATCTTGTTTCCAGTCTGCGTTAATCGCATTGGCAGGCTGGCAGATGGCTTGTTAAGGCTGGCAGATGGCTTGTTAAGGCTGGGGGATAGGCTGGTAGATAACCCGATTATCGAGTTATCTGCCAGCCTTTATTTTGCTTATATACAACGAGTTATGCCGAAACTGGAAAATATGGAAGATTTTTTCACGTACAAGTGACTCTTCAGATAAAATGTCATTATTTTTATTGCTTTTATGGCTCACATAGTTATATGCTATAAACATGGCTATGAATACCCCTATTAGAACTATTGAACAGATTCCTTTAACCCAAAAGTAGTCTATAATGCCTGATACGATTAGTACTATGAGGATCGCTGAAAAAAAAGACAAGACTCCTTTATAGGAGTCTTTTTCCCAAAAGAAACATAAATTTCCGTTATCGTTGATCCATGTCGTTTTCTTCATCTTGCTACAAGTCTAAATTATTAATATCTGTATTAGTTATATTATTTACTTTTCAAGACCACTAAATGTTCTTATTCTACTTGGAATATGCTTGGTTTTACAATTCAGCATTGATATACTTGCAATATTCTTCAATACTGCGTTGTATAACGCTGCCAACTTTCAATTGCTCTTTGTATTGCATGATCATCATTGGGCTCATGCTGCGATTGAGAGCAAATCTGACAGTTTCCATATCAGATTCTTTGCACAGGATAATGCCAATGGTTGGGTTCTCATTAGATCTGCGCTCTTCTTGGTCAAGTGCCTCGAGGTAAAATTCTAACTGTCCTTGGTAAGAGGGGTGAAATTCTGTTGTCTTTAACTCAAATGCAACCATACACTGCAATTGCCTGTGATAGAAAAGCAAGTCAATTTTGTACGTTTTCCCTCCAACTTTTATAGGATGCTCTTCATCAATAAATAGGAAGTCCTTACCCATTTCAAGAATAAAATCCTTCATATGTTCAACAATTCCTTTGCGTAATCTTGTCTCTTTATATCTTTGTGGTAATCCAAGAAAGTCAAGGTATGCAGTGTCTTTGAAAAGGGCTGGCGATTTTGTATAAGTGGTATGCAGAGCTTCTGATTGAATATCTTTAGCTCTTAAAATTGATGCCATAGTGTCTGTCTTGATAGCCCGCTCTAATTGTTTGTTTTGCAAATGTTCTTTTTGAGCAAACAAAATATAGAACAGCCGCTCATCATCGCTCTTGCAGCGATTCATTATGATTTGATGGTTAGTCCAACCAGTAGAAAATAGAATAGTAGGAATTTGTGCCGTTTCAAATGGCACAAAATCATCTTTCCCAATTTGTGCCGTTTCAAATGGCACAAAATCTTTTGATGGTAATTCTAATTTTGTAAACTGAACTAATTTTGTGGTTTGCAACAGATTCTTAAATGATGTTGAGCTATATACCTCATAAAATTGCACCATTTTATATATAGTACGATAACTCCAACCTTTAATAGTTGGGTCTTGAGTTCTTATGTATTCTGATAGTTGACGTACAATATTAGCCCCCATTCTGATGCTTTTAGTTTTTTGCTAACATAGCCTCCAACTTCCCATATCATACGCAGGGATTCGTCATCAACAGTTTTTGAAACCCGTTGACGATGATAATTGATGATTTCAAAAATTTGATTGAAATCATTGTGTACTTGGACGTTTATACTATTTTCTACCATTGTAATTGCTCTTTTTAATTGTCAAATCCGAATTTGTTCCAGGCTTCGAGGACGAGGCGCTTGGTGCGGTATTCTCCGTACTGGCGTATCTCGTTGTCTTTCAGCATATGGAAGACTTCTTTTAAACTGCTTTTCTTCTGCAAATATAATGCTTTTCTTTGAGGTGTCACAATAAAATGCAAACTGAATTGTATAAAAATGTGCTCACTTGTAAAGAACTACCATGTCAGATAGATTGTTGAGGCTGTCAGAAGGATTGTTGAGGCTGGAGGATTGCTTGTTAAGGCTGGAGGATAGGCTGGTAGATAACCCGATTTTCGAGTTATCTACCAGCCTTTATTTTGCTTATATACAACGAGTTATGCCGAAACTGGAAGATATGGCAGTTTTTTTCACGTACAGTGTTATTTATGCTTCGTACTATGTTATTATATGAGATGATAGGCATAGGCGGCGGAGGTGCATTGCTGTGTCAGCTGCGATGATGCGACTTTTGAACATTTGGGTTCACAAATCAAAATCAATTATTTTGAAACAACTATCCAATGTCCTGTTTTAAGGCTGCCGACACGCTCCAAATAGCCAGTCTTTTTGAGAAATGCTATTTCACGCTTGGCGGTGGCATCCGACAATCCAGTTTTCTCACAAAGCCTTTCTCTGCTTAGATTCTTTTCTTCTGAGAACATCTGCAAAATCATCTTCTGCCTCTCGGTCAAGTTTATTGGGTCATTTATTGGGTCATTTATTGGGTCATTCGATGAACTATATGAAACATCGTTTTGAATATGTAATGTCAATTTTACTTGCATAAGTTCTGGCTGTTCCTGTAACTCAGGCTTTATCCAATGCTTTTCATTCCATGCGTTTAGAATGAGTGGAAAACCCGAGCCAAGGTTCTCGCCATAGCCTATCATGCGGAACATATTCTGCATACGCTGATTACGTGCCTTTGACTCGC
>ULUS01026292.1_pt1 | contig 16139 bp, 20 predicted proteins | sample 1958761 | NCBI WGS metagenome assembly ULUS01 (sample SAMEA4835767, study PRJEB28245) | human gut metagenome | biome: gut microbiome; material: fecal sample | place: Denmark | collected 2008
CGGGGGCTGATACAGCCACAACCGTCTCCGCCAGTCCAGGGGTGAAATGCACATCCCGCAAAAGTTTTTGCCCAAAAGCAGGCAAAAACTTTTGCGGTCTGCCCCCGGACAGTCGTTTCCGGCCGTGGCAGTGATGCCCCTTGCGGCGAAGGTTCTCAAAAAGGTGATGGTGAATACCGGAGGGAACAAAAGGCAGGTCCCCGCAAAACGTCAAAACCGCGGCTCCCGAAACTCAAAAGATGATGGGGGCTGAAAACCAGAGAGAGGAGAAAGCAGGATGAGTACCCGAAATATCCACGTTAACACCGCGTCGTACACGCTTCTTGTTGCCGGGAAGAAAAAAAACACCGGGGAAGAGTGGGACGTCCTGGAATTCAGCAGCCTGACTGAGCTGAAAAAATATCGCAAAAGCCACCCGGAAAAGATGGCTTTCAGCTATAGCTACGCGCTCAGCCGGGGTGTGGATACGCAGTTCCGCCATATCAACATTGCGGAAGCCGATCACTTCAAACAGTTCCTGCGTCAGATTAAGCGTGCCGGCCTCGATATCCGGGCGATCTGCTGACCGGATGTGATGAATATCCCTCCTGATTGTTGCAATCTTGTTAATGGTGACCAGGGGGGATGATATTAAGCGGAAAAATTTTTTATTAAATTTATTCTTTCATAAAGGAGTAGCTGTTATGCGATTAGCTTCCCGTTTTGGTCGGTATAATTCCATCCGCCGTGAACGTCCTTTAACGGATGATGAATTAATGCAGTTCGTGCCTTCGGTATTTTCCGGTGATAAACATGAGTCCCGGAGTGAACGTTATACGTATATTCCAACAATCAATATCATCAATAAGTTACGTGATGAAGGTTTCCAGCCATTCTTTGCCTGTCAGAGTCGGGTTCGTGATTTGGGACGTCGCGAATACAGTAAACATATGTTACGTCTTCGCAGGGAAGGGAATATTAACGGGCAGGAAGTTCCTGAAATTATCTTGCTTAATTCACATGATGGTTCATCCAGTTATCAGATGATCCCCGGAATTTTTCGTTTTGTCTGCACAAATGGCCTGGTGTGCGGAAATAATTTTGGCGAAATCCGCGTTCCACATAAAGGTGATATTGTCGGGCAGGTTATAGAGGGCGCGTATGAAGTGCTCGGTGTCTTTGATAAGGTCACTGATAATATGGAGGCGATGAAAGAAATTCATCTTAACAGTGACGAGCAACATTTATTTGGCAGAGCTGCACTGATGGTCAGGTATGAAGATGAAAATAAAACGCCAGTGACGCCTGAACAAATAATTACTCCCCGTCGTTGGGAGGATAAACAGAACGATCTCTGGACAACCTGGCAGCGGGTTCAGGAGAATATGATAAAAGGTGGATTATCGGGGCGAAGTGCCTCCGGGAAAAATACCAGGACAAGAGCCATTACAGGTATTGATGGTGATATAAGAATCAACAAGGCGTTGTGGGTGATTGCCGAACAGTTCAGAAAATGGAAGTCATGATAATATAAGTAAAGCCCCGAAAAAATTTCGGGGCTTTACTTATATTATCATTCTTCGGCATCGCTGTGTCGTCTGATATACCTCAATTTCATCAACTGGCTTTTCGGTTGTCTGTAAATATTGTGCCCGCGAAAAATGGTCTGGCAGGAGGCTGCGCAGTTACCGGGTATATATAAGATGGGTTACCGCTTCGCGGGGCTTCGGCCAGTCAGTATTGTCACTCATATGATATTTTTGTGTGTGGCCTTCCATGCCGCTTTTGCGGCATAACCGGTATCTGACAATGTCTGTAAGATTAATTGTTCTGCACGCTGTTAATTTCCGGAAGTGATTTCTTCGTGGCCGGAATCCGGATACCTTTACTGTTTTTTATCCCGGTATAAATCCGGTAAACATCTGATGCGTAGGCAAGACGTCTCTGGTTCTGGCGTTCGGTCTTCCTGAATCCAGCATTGTATGCACCAACGGCCTCCCAGGAGACGCCCCATTTTTTAAAGGCTATTGCCAGATAATAAGCACCGGTATAAATGTTCATGCAGGGATCTGTTGTCAGATGTTCCGGCTTAATTCCATAGCGGGCCAGTTCGTTAAAATGCTGGGAATCTACCTGCATCAGTCCGCTGCCATATCCCGTTACCGGATTAATACCGATGGCATTAACCCGGTAACGGGATTCTTTCCATGATATTGCTCTCAGTAAATCAGGATCTATTTTGTAATCCCGACCTGCAAGATCAAAGCAATCAGTGGCATGGCAGATCTCATTTATAAACATCAGGCAGATGGCTAACATCCATTTTTTCATTTTTCCACCTCTGGTGACTTTATCAGTAAATAATTTAACCCACTCCACAAAAAGGCTCAACAGGTTGGTGGTTCTCACCACCAAAAGCACCACACCCCACGCAAAAACAAGTTTTTGCTGATTTGTTTTTTAAATCATTAGTTTATGTTCTAAATAATGTATTTTAATTTATTTTACATTATTAAATAGGGTCGTTGACGCCCCTATGGCGACCCTATGACGACCCTTGTTAGGGTCAGTGCTGACAATTTTCATGAAAAACATTTGGATATATTAGGGCCGCCCCTAGCAGCGCCGTGCGTTTTTTTATAGTATGCCCCTAGGGGGCGCTGCTAGGGGTGCTCTTCTTTTTTCAGACCATACTATGAGTAGATGAAATAAAACTCTTATTTCAGAATCTAAAAGGTACTGTCTTATGGCCAGAGTAAATCTGTATATCAGTAATGAGGTTCATGAAAAAATTAACATGATTGTTGAAAAGCGTCGTCAGGAGGGAGCAAGAGATAAAGATATAAGCCTTTCAGGAACTGCTTCAATGCTTCTTGAATTAGGGCTCCGTGTATATGACGCTCAGATGGAGCGTAAAGAGTCTGCATTTAACCAGACAGAGTTTAATAAACTTCTTCTTGAATGTGTTGTAAAAACACAGTCAACGGTGGCAAAGATTTTAGGTATTGAATCTCTCAGTCCTCATGTATCCGGAAACCCGAAGTTTGAATATGCCAGTATGGTTGACGATATCAGAGAGAAAGTGTCTGTTGAGATGGACCGGTTTTTCCCAAAAAATGATGATGAATAAATGAAAATGAAGTTTGAGTTGGTTCAAATATAGGAGTTTTTATGATTCAAAAAGATGACAATACGTCAGATAATTAGTATATTAATTACGTGGTTAATGCCACGTTAAAAATTGAAACTGAAAATCGCCGATGCAGGGAGCTGTAACTCCCTGCATCGACTGTCCATAGAATCCTTAGTGGAGGTTCCTATGTGTGCGCTGGATCGTAGAGAAAGGCCACTTAACAGTCAATCTGTAAATAAATACATCCTTAACGTTCAGAATATCTACAGAAATTCTCCCGTTCCGGTTTGTGTCCGTAACAAAAACCGGAAAATCCTTTATGCCAATGGGGCTTTTATTGAACTCTTTTCCAGAGAAGATAAACCTTTATCCGGAGAGAGTTATATACGTCTGCAGGTTGAAATTTTTCTTTCATCACTTGAACTGGAATGCCAGGCTCTTGGACATGGCTCTGCATTTTGTCGTCGTTTTAATTTTCATGGCGAAATCTATCAGATAAGGATGGAGAATGTTTCTTTTTATAATGACGAATCTGTTGTTTTATGGCAAATTAATCCGTTTCCTGATTATCCATTTTTTGCGTTAAATCAGAGTGTAAGTAATACAAATACTTCTGGTCAATTAACGATATGGAATGATCTTTCTCCAGGAACATTGGTTGTTTTCTCTTTTTATATGCTGGGTGTTGGTCACGCAACAATTGCCAGAGAATTGGGTATTACAGACAGAGCATCTGAGGATCGAATTAAACCAGTTAAACGGAAAATAAAAGAGTTTTTTGAACACTTTGATTTATTCAGAGTGTCATGTATCTATAAAGGAGAAATAGATTCGCTATTAAGTATAATTCGTGAATTTTATGGTGTTAAATAAATGTTAAATAAGGCGCGCCAATTTTGGCGTGTTTTTTTTCGCCGATTTCTGTGCAATCATAATTTTATTAGTCGGGAAACAGAGGTGAATTTAGTGAGGAGGCGTAACGCGAGAGGCGGTATAAGCAGAACGGTCTCGGTGTATCTCGATGAAGATACAAATAACCGACTTATTAAGGCCAAAGATCGTAGTGGAAGAAGTAAAACGATAGAAGTCCAGATCCGTCTCAGAGATCATCTGAAACGGTTTCCTGATTTCTATAACGAAGAAATATTCAGGGAGGTGACCGAAGAGAGCGAGTCAACATTTAAAGAACTTTAGTTTTTATCTATCAATATTAAACAGAGGAATCATATGGACGCCGTTTTAAGTGTTCAGGGTGCTTCTGCGCCCGTCAAAAAGAAATCGTTTTTTTCCAAATTCACTCGTCTGAATATGCTTCGCCTGGCTCGCGCAGTGATCCCGGCTGCTGTTCTGATGATGTTCTTCCCGCAGCTGGCGATGGCCGCCGGCAGCAGTGGTCAGGACCTGATGGCAAGCGGTAACACCACGGTTAAGGCGACCTTCGGTAAGGACTCCAGTGTTGTTAAATGGGTTGTTCTGGCTGAAGTTCTGGTCGGTGCTGTCATGTACATGATGACCAAAAACGTCAAGTTCCTGGCCGGTTTTGCCATCATCTCTGTATTTATTGCTGTGGGTATGGCCGTCGTTGGCCTCTGACAGGAAATAAAACGATGTCGGGAGACGAGAATAAACTTAAGAAATATCGTTTCCCGGAAACACTGACCAACCAGAGCCGCTGGTTTGGCCTGCCACTGGATGAACTGATCCCCGCAGCAATCTGTATTGGCTGGGGTATCACAACATCGAAATATCTGTTCGGTATTGGTGCAGCGGTTCTGGTTTATTTCGGGATTAAAAAACTGAAAAAAGGGCGGGGCAGTTCCTGGTTACGTGACCTGATTTACTGGTATATGCCAACAGCCCTGCTGCGTGGTATTTTTCATAATGTTCCCGATTCGTGTTTCCGGCAGTGGATTAAATAGAACTGATACCAGGATTGTTATATGGAACACGGTGCCCGTTTAAGTACCAGTCGTGTAATGGCCATCGCCTTTATATTTATGTCAGTGCTTATTGTTCTCAGCCTCTCTGTTAACGTCATTCAGGGGGTGAATAACTACCGTCTTCAGAATGAGCAACGCATTGCCGTGACGCCAATGGCATTTAATGCCCCCTTTGCCGTGTCACAGAACAGTGCCGACGCCTCTTATTTACAGCAGATGGCGCTGTCATTTATTGCCCTCCGTCTGAATGTTTCATCAGAAACCGTCGATGCCTCACATCAGGCGCTTCTGCAATATATCCGCCCGGGCGCACAGAACCAGATGAAAGTTATTCTGGCTGAAGAAGCGAAGCGTATTAAAAACGATAACGTGAACTCAGCCTTTTTCCAGACCAGTGTTCGTGTCTGGCCTCAGTATGGCCGTGTGGAAATTCGAGGTGTGCTTAAAACCTGGATTGGTGATTCAAAACCTTTCACTGATATCAAACATTACATCCTTATTCTGAAGCGGGAAAACGGGGTGACCTGGCTGGATAATTTCGGGGAAACAGACGATGAGAAAAAATAATACGGCAATAATATTCGGCAGCCTGTTTTTTTCCTGCAGCGTGATGGCCGCAAACGGTACGCTGGCCCCCACCGTGGTGCCAATGGTGAACGGTGGTCAGGCCAGTATTGCCATCAGCAATACCAGCCCGAATCTGTTTACCGTTCCCGGTGACCGGATTATCGCCGTGAACAGTCTGGATGGTGCCCTGACCAATAATGAGCAGACCGCCTCCGGCGGTGTGGTGGTTGCATCAGCTGGATTGTATGGTGATGCTCATGCCGGATTAGATGCAAAGCCCAGCCTTTTTGGTGTGCGTGTTGATGTTGGCGCTAAGGTTGGTGGGCGAGCCAGTATTGACGGTAGTGATCTGGACTCACATGAAGCCAGTAGTGGCAGCAGGGTTTCCCATGATGCTCGCCATGATATTGACGCTAGAGCCAGTAAGGACTTTAAAGAGGCCAGCGATTACTTTACCAGTCGCAAAGTCAGTGAATCCGGCAGCCATACTGACAATAATGCCGATTCCCGTGTGGACCAGCTGTCTGCAGCCCTGAACTCAGCAAAACAGAGTTACGACCAGTACACGACGAATATGACCCGCAGCCATGAATATGCTGAAATGGCATCCCGTACTGAAAGCATGAGTGGGCAGATGAGTGAAGACCTATCGCAACAGTTTGCACAGTATGTGATGAAACACGCTCCGCAGGATGCAGAAGCTATTCTGACAAATACCAGTTCGCCGGAGATTGCAGAACGCCGTCGGGCAATGGCGTGGTCTTTTGTGCAGGAACAGGTGCAGCCTGGTGTTGATAATGCCTGGCGTGAATCCCGTGGTGATATTGGTAAAGGAATGGAGAGCGTACCTTCGGGTGGTGGCAGCCAGGATATTATTGCTGACCATCAGGGACATCAGGCCATTATTGAGCAAAGAACGCAGGACAGTAATATCCGAAATGATGTAAAACATCAGGTTGATAATATGGTCACAGAATACCGAGGCAATATCGGGGATACTCAGAGCAGCATACATGGCGAAGAAAATATTGTAGGAAGACAGTATTCTGAACTACAAAATCACCATAAAACAGAAGCATTATCTCAGAATAATAAATATGATGAAGAGCGAGAAAGTCAAAAGATAATACCTGAGCCATCAGGAGAGGCTGTGAAAAAAATGATTGATGGTAAAAAGGAACGACTGAAGGGGCCATTATGATCACTCACTATGATATAAAAATGGAGACACAGAAACTAAAGGATGTACTCTCTGTAGAGGGGGTTAATATCCCGCCATTATTACAGGTCATAAAGCCAGGGGGGTATGTGTTTTTATGGGTTTTATTATGGCCAACATTTCTTCGTTTGCTGGCAGATAAAGTTGATATCCGAGATGCCGGATTTGATATATGTTTTAGTGGCGTAATGGGTTTTATCCTTTTTGTTGCCATTACTAATGGAATGATGTTGTATCTTGCTATCCCTGAAAAATTCAGAGATGAGTCGAAAGTTATATCTTTTATGTATGATAAGAACAAAAATTATATCTTGTCATTTTTGATTGCTTTTTCAATGGTTTCATTTGCCCATACACTCTTATATGAGTTTTTATTAATTGCTTTGTTTATAATCTTTTTCTTTATTTATGCTATAGACATAAATCGTTATAATCTCTCAGCTATAGCCTCAGTAATAGGGCTGTTCAAAAAAGAGTCTGTTAGTTAAAAGGATATTTTGGATGAAAACAAAAAAATTGATGATGGTTGCACTGGTCAGTTCCACTCTGGCCCTTTCAGGGTGTGGTGCGATGAGCACAGCAATCAAGAAGCGTAACCTTGAGGTGAAGACCCAGATGAGTGAGACCATCTGGCTTGAACCCGCCAGCGAACGCACGGTATTTCTGCAGATCAAAAACACGTCTGATAAAGACATGAGTGGGCTGCAGGGCAAAATTGCTGATGCTGTGAAAGCAAAAGGGTATCAGGTGGTGACTTCTCCGGATAAAGCCTACTACTGGATTCAGGCGAATGTGCTGAAGGCCGATAAGATGGATCTGCGGGAGTCTCAGGGATGGCTGAACCGTGGTTATGAAGGCGCAGCTGTTGGTGCAGCGTTAGGTGCCGGTATTACCGGATATAATTCCAATTCTGCCGGTGCCACACTCGGTGTGGGCCTTGCTGCTGGTCTGGTGGGTATGGCTGCAGATGCGATGGTGGAAGATGTGAACTATACCATGATCACGGATGTGCAGATTGCAGAGCGTACTAAGACAACGGTGACAACGGATAATGTTGCCGCCCTGCGTCAGGGCACATCAGGTGCGAAAATTCAGACCAGTACTGAAACAGGTAACCAGCATAAATATCAGACCCGTGTGGTCTCCAGTGCGAACAAGGTTAACCTGAAATTTGAAGAGGCGAAGCCTGTTCTCGAAGACCAGCTGGCCAAATCAATCGCAAATATTCTCTGATTATCTTCCGGAGGCTGGTCTGACCGGCCTCCTGACTGACGCCTCGCTTTGCTCGTTGTCCAACCCCGGAAAGAAATAAAATAAATTTTATTTCTCCCCGGCGTTTCCGAAATAAATATGAAAACACTGAGCGGTTGTGCAAATTCTTTGTGCGACCGTGAAGTGTTGCCGGCGAAGCCGGAATTTAACGGTTATTAATCTTTTCATCATTAATAATCAGTTCGACTGACTTTTTTCTTCGGAATATCATCATGAGTTTTAACGCAAAGGATATGACCCAGGGCGGTCAGATTGCGTCCATGCGTATCCGCATGTTCAGCCAGATCGCCAATATCATGCTTTACTGCCTGTTTATTTTTTTCTGGATACTCGTTGGTCTGGTTTTATGGGTAAAAATAAGCTGGCAGACGTTTGTGAACGGCTGTATTTACTGGTGGTGTACCACGCTGGAAGGCATGCGGGATTTAATCAAGTCCCAGCCGGTATATGAGATCCAGTATTACGGCAAAACCTTCCGGATGAATGCTGCTCAGGTACTGCATGATAAATATATGATCTGGTGCGGAGAGCAGCTATGGTCCGCATTCGTTCTGGCCACAGTTGTGGCACTGGTTATTTGCCTGATTACCTTCTTTGTTGTCTCCTGGATTCTGGGGCGTCAGGGTAAACAACAGAGCGAAAATGAAATCACAGGTGGTCGTCAGCTGACTGACAATCCGAAAGAGGTGGCCAGGATGCTGAAAAAAGATGGCAAGGATTCCGATATCCGGATTGGCGATCTGCCGATTATCCGGGATTCTGAAATCCAGAACTTCTGTCTGCACGGCACTGTCGGGGCCGGTAAGTCGGAGGTTATCCGTCGTCTGGCCAACTACGCCCGTCAGCGTGGTGATATGGTGGTGATTTATGACCGTTCGGGGGAATTTGTTAAAAGTTACTATGATCCCTCCATCGATAAAATCCTGAATCCGCTGGATGCACGCTGTGCTGCCTGGGATTTGTGGAAGGAGTGCCTGACACAGCCAGATTTTGATAATACCGCAAATACTCTGATCCCGATGGGGACAAAAGAGGACCCGTTCTGGCAGGGTTCAGGACGTACCATTTTTGCGGAAGCGGCATACCTGATGCGTAATGACCCCAACCGCAGCTACAGCAAACTGGTGGACACACTGCTTTCCATCAAAATTGAAAAGCTGCGTACCTTCCTGCGTAATTCACCGGCGGCCAACCTGGTGGAAGAGAAAATCGAGAAAACGGCCATATCCATCCGTGCTGTGCTGACCAACTACGTGAAAGCCATCCGTTACCTGCAGGGGATTGAGCATAACGGTGAGCCCTTCACCATCCGTGACTGGATGCGTGGTGTCCGGGAAGATCAGAAAAACGGCTGGCTGTTTATTTCGTCGAACGCCGACACCCATGCCTCCCTGAAGCCGGTGATCTCCATGTGGCTGTCCATTGCTATTCGTGGTCTGCTGGCAATGGGAGAAAACCGTAACCGTCGTGTGTGGTTTTTCTGTGACGAGTTACCCACGTTACACAAACTGCCGGACCTGGTGGAGATCCTGCCGGAAGCCCGTAAGTTCGGTGGCTGTTATGTGTTTGGTATCCAGTCCTATGCCCAGCTGGAAGATATCTACGGTGAGAAAGCGGCTGCCACGCTGTTTGACGTCATGAACACCCGTGCCTTTTTCCGTTCTCCCAGCCATAAGATTGCAGAGTTCGCTGCCGGTGAAATTGGTGAGAAAGAGCACCTGAAAGCCAGCGAGCAGTATTCCTACGGTGCTGATCCGGTACGTGACGGGGTATCGACCGGTAAGGATATGGAGCGTCAGACGCTGGTCAGTTATTCCGACATTCAGTCTCTGCCGGATCTGACCTGTTATGTCACCCTGCCCGGACCGTATCCGGCAGTAAAACTCTCCCTGAAATATCAGACACGACCGAAGGTCGCTCCGGAGTTTATTCCGCGTGACATCAACCCGGAAATGGAGAACCGTCTGAGTGCCGTACTTGCCGCAAGGGAAGCAGAAGGTCGTCAGATGGCCAGCCTCTTCGAACCGGATGTCCCGGAGGTTGTTTCCGGAGAAGACGTGACTCAGGCTGAACAGCCGCAACAGCCGGTGTCTCCTGCCATCAACGATAAGAAGTCAGATGCAGGTGTGAATGTTCCGGCAGGGGGGATCGAGCAGGAGCTGAAAATGAAACCGGAAGAAGAGATGGAACAGCAACTGCCACCCGGGATCAGTGAATCCGGTGAAGTGGTGGATATGGCCGTTTATGAGGCATGGCAACGGGAGCAGAATCCGGATATCCAGCAGAAGATGCAGCGTCGTGAAGAGGTGAACATCAATGTGCACCGGGAGCGCGGGGAGGATGTTGAGCCGGGAGATGATTTCTGATGAACAGGTCAGCTCCAGTCTTCAATTCTCAGACCGTCCACACGTTCAAATTCCCGGGTGTTATTAGTCACAATAATCAGTCCCCGACTGCGGGCATGACCTGCGATCATTTGATCAAATGGCCCGACAGGGCGTCCCTGACGGGCAAGTTCTGCTCTTATCTGGCCGCTGTGTGTGGCTGCGGCAGCGTCGTAATCCAGAACATCAATGCGGGAAACAAATCCCTCGATCACAGCGAGATTACGTTCAGGCATCTGGCTTTTTTCTGCACCATATATCAGCTCCATCAGGGTGACCGAACTGATACACATTCTCCCCTGGTTCAGGTTAAAACGCTCCCTGACGCTGGCGGGTTTGTTCTTTATCGTGAAAATGCAGATGTTGGTATCGAGCATAAACTTCAGCATCAGAATGACTCCCTTTCCTGCATGCCGGGCTGTTCCCTGTTATCCATAAAATCGGCGCTGACGTTGTGTCCGTCGAACCATTCGTCCCATGTCTCTCCGGCTGGCGTAATGATTCTGGTTCGTCCGACAGCAATCACTTCAACGCGTTTTACGTTTTCCGGCAATGCAACCGCTTTTGGCAGTCTGACCGCCTGGCTGCGGTTGCTGAAAAATACGGTGGTTTCCATTATTTGCCTCCTTATGTGGATATGTCTTGTGTATATCCATTGTGGGATTGATACCGGGATATGTCAAAGGGATATACGTTTATGATGAGTATCGCGCAGGTCAGATCGGCCGGAAGTGCCGGTAACTATTATACCGACAAGGATAATTACTATGTGCTGGGCAGCATGGGAGAACGCTGGGCCGGCAGGGGGGCTGAACAGCTGGGGCTGCAGGGCAGCGTCGATAAGGATGTTTTTACCCGTCTTCTGGAGGGGAAGCTGCCGGACGGAGCGGATTTAAGCCGCATGCAGGATGGCAGTAATAAGCATCGTCCCGGCTACGACCTGACCTTCTCCGCCCCCAAAAGTGTCTCCGTGATGGCCATGTTAGGCGGTGATAAACGTCTTATTGATGCACATAACCAGGCCGTGGATTTTGCTGTCCGTCAGGTGGAGGCGCTGGCTTCCACACGGGTTATGACGGACGGACAGTCAGAAACGGTGCTGACCGGTAATCTGGTGATGGCACTGTTTAACCACGACACCAGTCGCGATCAGGAACCACAGTTACACACACATGCGGTAGTGGCCAATGTCACGCAGCATAACGGCGAGTGGAAGACACTGAGCAGTGACAAAGTGGGGAAAACGGGGTTCATTGAGAATGTGTACGCTAATCAGATTGCCTTCGGCAGGCTCTACCGGGAAAAACTGAAAGAGCAGGTTGAGGCGCTGGGCTATGAAACGGAAGTGGTTGGTAAGCACGGTATGTGGGAGATGCCGGGCGTACCGGTGGAGGCCTTCTCCGGACGCTCACAGGCTATCCGGGAGGCCGTCGGGGAAGACGCCTCGCTGAAATCCCGGGATGTGGCGGCACTGGATACGCGAAAATCCAAACAGCACGTCGATCCTGAAGTCAGAATGGCTGAATGGATGCAGACGCTGAAGGAAACCGGGTTCGACATCCGGGCGTATCGTGACGCGGCGGACCAACGGGCGGAGACCCGCACGCAGACGCCCGGACCCGCTTCACAGGACGGGCCGGATGTGCAGCAGGCGGTGACACAGGCCATTGCCGGATTAAGTGAACGCAAAGTGCAGTTTACGTACACGGACGTGCTGGCCAGAACGGTCGGCATACTGCCGCCGGAAAATGGTGTGATTGAACGGGCACGCGCCGGTACCGGAGCACTCCGTGACGCAGTTCAGTCACAGCCAGGAAGCGAAACTGGCAGAAGCGCAGCAGAAGGCGATGCTGAAAGGTGAGGCTTTTCCGGATATTCCCATGACACTGTATGAAGCCATTGTCCGCGATTATACCGGCAGGACGCCGGAAGCACGGGAGCAGACGCTGATTGTCACGCATCTGAATGAGGACCGGCGCGTACTGAACAGCATGATTCATGATGCACGGGAAAAGGCCGGTGAGCTGGGAAAAGAGCAGGTCATGGTGCCTGTCCTGAACACAGCGAATATACGCGACGGGGAGTTGCGTCGTCTCTCCACCTGGGAGACACATCGGGACGCACTTGCCCTGGTGGATAATGTGTATCACCGGATTGCCGGTATCAGCAAGGATGACGGGCTGATAACCCTGCAGGATGCGGAAGGTAACACGCGGCTGATTTCGCCCCGGGAGGCGGTGGCTGAAGGCGTCACACTGTACACTCCGGACACCATCCGGGTGGGAACCGGTGACCGGATGCGCTTCACGAAGAGTGACCGGGAGCGCGGTTATGTGGCCAACAGCGTCTGGACGGTGACAGCGGTTTCCGGTGACAGTGTCACGCTGTCGGACGGACAGCAGACCCGGGTGATTCGCCCCGGTCAGGAGCGGGCAGAGCAACATATTGACCTGGCCTATGCCATCACCGCCCACGGTGCGCAGGGGGCAAGTGAAACCTTTGCCATTGCGCTTGAAGGCACGGAAGGTAACCGGAAACAGATGGCCGGCTTTGAGTCAGCCTACGTGGCCCTGTCGCGTATGAAGCAGCATGTGCAGGTGTATACCGATAACCGTCAGGGCTGGACGGATGCCATTAACAATGCCGTACAGAAAGGAACTGCCCACGATGTGCTAGAGCCGAAATCGGACCGGGAGGTCATGAATGCAGAGCGGCTGTTCAGTACGGCGCGGGAGCTGCGGGACGTGGTGGCCGGCCGTGCCGTTCTCCGTCAGGCAGGGCTGGCCGGGGGAGACAGTCCTGCACGGTTTATTGCACCCGGGCGCAAATATCCGCAGCCGTATGTGGCACTGCCGGCTTTTGACCGTAACGGCAAGTCAGCTGGTATCTGGCTGAACCCGCTGACCACGGATGACGGAAACGGGCTGCGGGGCTTCAGTGGTGAAGGCCGGGTGAAAGGCAGCGGGGATGCGCAGTTCGTGGCCCTGCAGGGCAGCCGTAACGGAGAGAGCCTGCTGGCTGATAATATGCAGGATGGTGTCCGGATTGCCCGTGATAATCCTGACAGCGGTGTGGTGGTAAGAATCGCCGGTGAAGGTCGTCCGTGGAATCCCGGTACCATCACCGGTGGTCGCGTGTGGGGGGATATCCCGGACAACAGCGTTCAGCCGGGAGCCGGAAATGGCGAACCGGTCACGGCAGAGGTACTGGCACAGCGGCAGGCTGAAGAGGCCATCCGCCGTGAAACGGAACGCCGTGCGGATGAAATTGTCCGTAAAATGGCAGAGAACAAACCTGACCTGCCGGACGGCAAAACAGAGCAGGCTGTCAGGGATATTGCCGGGCTGGAGCGTGACCGGTCTGCCATATCTGAACGGGAAGCCGCGCTGCCGGAGAGTGTACTGCGTGAACCACAACGGGTGCGGGAAGCGGTCCGGGAGGTTGCCCGGGAAAATCTGCTGCAGGAGCGACTGCAGCAGATGGAGCGGGATATGGTTCGTGACCTGCAGAAAGAGAAAACCCTGGGCGGAGACTGACACAGGAAGATAAACGCTGATGACAACGGATAACACGAACACAACACGTAATGATTCACTGGCTGCCCGGACCGATACCTGGTTGCAGTCGTTGCTGGTCTGGTCACCCGGACAGCGGGATATCATCAAAACGGTGGCACTGGTGCTGATGGTTCTGGACCATGCAAACCGCATTCTGCATCTGGACCAGTCGTGGATGTTTCTGGTCGGGCGTGGGGCCTTTCCGCTGTTTGCCCTGGTGTGGGGGCTGAATCTGTCCCGTCATACGCATATCCGGCAGGAGGCCATTAACCGGCTGTGGGGATGGGCGGTGATTGCCCAGTTCGCATATTATCTGGCCGGCTTTCCCTGGTATGAGGGGAATATCCTGTTTGCCTTTGCAGTTGCGGCACAGGTGCTGACATGGTGTGAAACGCGCACCTGGTGGCGTTCCGCAGAGACCATGTTGCTTCTGGCAATGTGGTTGCCTTTCTCCGGCACCAGTTACGGCATTGCCGGGCTGCTGATGCTGGCAGTCAGCCACAGGCTGTACCGGGCGGAAGACAGAATGGAACGTCTGGCGCTGGTCGCCTGCCTGCTGGCTGTTATTCCGGCGCTTAACCTTGCCACCAGTGATGCAGCGGCGGTGGCCGGCCTTGTGATGACGGTGCTGACTGTTGGTCTGGTGTCCTGTACAGGGAAATCACTACCCCGTTTCTGGTACGGGGATTTTTTCCCGACGTTCTATGCCTGTCATCTTACTGTGCTGGGCGTTCTGGCTGTGTGACTGGTATGATGCTGGCGCTGATTCTGCTTATTAATAAACAACATAACACAGGATATTTATGAAAATTACGGATCACAAACTCCCTGAAGGTATTGCCCTGACATTTCGTGTCCCGGAAGGAAATATAAAACATCCTTTGATTCTCTTATGCCATGGATTTTGCGGTATCCGGAATGTTCTGCTGCCTTCCTTTGCGAATGCGTTTACAGAAGCCGGGTTTGCAACGATTACTTTTGATTATCGTGGATTCGGTGAGAGTGAAGGGGAACGAGGTCGTCTGGTTCCGGCAATGCAGACCGAAGATATTATTTCAGTTATCAATTGGGCAGAAAAGCAGGTATGTATTGATAATCAGCGTATAGGATTATGGGGAACATCGCTGGGTGGGTGTCATGTATTCAATGCAGCTGCGCAGGATAAAAGAGTGAAAAGTATTGTCAGCCAGCTGGCTTTTGCTGACGGTGAGGTTCTGGTTACCGGAGAAATGAATGAACTGGAGAAAGCTTCTTTTCTGTCCACGCTGAATAAAATGGCAGAAAAGAAGAAAAATACCGGGAAAGAGATGTTTGTGGGGGTTACCCGGGTACTGAGTGATAATGAATCAAAGGTATTCTTCGAGAAGGTAAAAGGTCAGTATCCTGAAATGGATATAAAAATACCTTTCCTTACGGTTATGGAGACGTTGCAATATAAACCGGCAGAGAGCGCAGCCAAAGTACAGTGCCCAGTTTTGGTTGTTATTGCCGGCCAGGATAGTGTTAATCCACCAGAACAGGGAAGAGCCTTATATGATGCTGTTGCTTCTGGTACTAAGGAATTATACGAGGAAGCTGACGCATGCCATTATGATATTTATGAAGGCGCGTTTTTTGAACGTGTGGCGGCAGTACAGACGCAATGGTTTAAAAAACATCTTTAATTGTCGGTATTAATATGTCAGAGGTCGTTGAGGTCAGCTTAATATCATAGTGAGTAGTTTCAACGACCTGGAGGACATATTTTCACAAAGGTCAGGGCAATCATGACAGAGCAGAAACGACCGGTACTGACACTGAAACGGAAAACGGAAGGGGAAACACCGACCCGGAGCCGGAAAACCATCATCAATGTCACCACGCCACCAAAATGGAAGGTGAAAAAGCAGAAACTGGCGGAGAAGGCTGCCCGGGAAGCAGAGCTGGCGGCGAAGAAAGCACAGGCCAGACAGGCGCTGTCCATTTATCTGACGCTGCCCTCGCTGGATGAGGCGGTGAACACTCTGAAACCCTGGTGGCCGGGATTGTTTGACGGTAACACGCCCCGGGTAATGACTCCAACTTATTGATAGTGTTTTATGTTCAGAT
>ULUS01004142.1_pt1 | contig 16081 bp, 20 predicted proteins | sample 1958761 | NCBI WGS metagenome assembly ULUS01 (sample SAMEA4835767, study PRJEB28245) | human gut metagenome | biome: gut microbiome; material: fecal sample | place: Denmark | collected 2008
TATATTGAAAACGCGAATCAATATTTAATTGAAATATTTAATTGAACGTTCTAAAATTATAATTATTATTTACGTCGCGCTTCGCACTTGATGTTTTTTGAATATTCTTGCGCTCCGTTGGGGCTTAGGCGCTTCGCGCAGGTTTTGAACATTAATTATCATTAATGACCCATTAATTATCAAATACGCGCGAAGCGCGGAATATTGATGTTCATTAATGTTCAATTAATGATAATTAATGTTCAAACCCTCGCGCGAAGCGCAAACATCAGTCGTCCACCACAATGCGCTTGATGTTTTTTGAACATTCTTGCGCTCCGTTGGGACTTAGGCGCTTCGCGCAGGTTTTGAACATTAATTATCATTAATGACCCATTAATTATCATTAATACGCGCAAAGCGCGGAATATTGATGTTCATACTCCGCGAAGCGCCTGAGCACCTACGGAGCGCAAGAATGTTCAATTAACGGCCATTAATGTTCAAACCCTCGCGCGAAGCGCGGAATATTGATGACAATTAATGTTCAATTAACGGCCATTAATGTTCACCCCTCGCGCGAAGCGCGGAATATTGATGTTCATTAATGTTTAAAAACCGCGCGAAGCGCAAACATCAGTCGTCCACCACAATGCGGCCCTCCACCTTGCTGTCTGCCGCCTGACCCTTTGAGGCAAGCTCACGCAGATAGTCCATGATGATGAAGCGCAGGTTGTTGCTCTCGCTGTCGGGAGCCACCACGTCGGTCTTGGCCTTGAACGCCACCATCTCGTCGTTGCCCTGGGCCACATAGTCGAGCGTGGCAATGCGGTAAGAGCGGTTCTTGTCGACGGGCTGTCCGCCCACCGTGGCAGAGAGCAGCTTGCCGTCGCGGGAGATGTGCAGACACACGCTGTGGCTCACGCCCTCGCCGCCGCGATGGGCAATCTGGGCGAAGAGCTCCAGCACCTTGTCGCCGGTGAGGGTGAGAAAATAGATCTTGTTGTCGAAGGGTGCCACGTCGAGCACGTCGCCCACGGTCACCTCGCCCTGAGGCAGCGCCGCGCGTATGCCGCCGATGTTGTAGACGCCGAAGTCAGGCTTCTCGCCAAACCGTGCTCCTTCCCATATCAGGATATCAGACAAGAGGTTAGAGAGCTCGCTCTCGGGACGGTGCGATGCCATGTAACAGGCGGTGCGTCCCACCACCGGACTCATCTCCTTGTTCACCTCGTCGGCAAAAGGCTTCAGGAACGCAGCCGCCTGAGCGTCGGGCTGCGCGTCGTAACGTTTGTCAACAAGTATGCGTGAGCGCTCCACGCCTGTCATCTGCCAGTGTGACGCACACGACGTGCAGAGCAGCAATGCCGCAACGGGAAGGGTTTTCAAAATTATTTTCAACATAACGATTGGTTTGTTTATCTGCAAAGACAGAGCGGACCGGGAGCGGAGGTGCAAGCGTGCCTGCAATATGTGCTGAGGAGCAGCCTGTCTTATGCAAGAGATAAGTTTAATTATCTGCAAAGTTACTAAAATTCATAGGTTTATCATCAATAAAGGCATTCAAAATTTGCGGTAATGAGAAAAAAGCAGTAACTTTGCACCGCTTTTCGGCGTAACCTATGGTGGGAAGAAGTGTTGCTCGCTACGTTACGTTGGGACGATAAACAAATTTAATTATCAAAATTTACAATGGATTTAATTAAAGTTGCTGAAGAAGCATTTGCAACCGGCAAGAAGTTCCCGGAGTTCAAGTCTGGTGACACTATCACAGTCGCTTACAAAATTATCGAGGGTTCAAAGGAGCGTATCCAGCTCTATCGTGGTGTTGTGATCAAGATTTCTGGTCACGGTGACAAGAAGCGTTTCACCGTTCGCAAGATGTCTGGAACTGTAGGTGTGGAGCGTATCTTCCCCATCGAGTCACCCAGCATCGACAGCATCGAGGTGAACAAGCACGGTAAGGTGCGTCGCGCTAAGCTCTACTATCTGCGCAATCTCACAGGTAAGAAGGCACGCATCTCTGAGAAGCGTGTTGTCAACACCGAGAAGTAAGCATCTCCTTTCAGCCTAAGGCAGAAAAGAAATAAAAAAGAGACCAGCTAACACGTGTTCCACACGAATAGCGGTCTCTTTTTTTATATTGTTCGTGAGAAGACCGCAGGCTTCGCTGCCTTCGGCAGCTCAACCAGCGGTTATGGATATTCGCCGCCTTCGGCGACGCTTGCTTGAGATAATAATCGCTTGAAAACGTGTTTATTATACACCTACGAAAGTGCAGTTTCTTTATATTTACCGAAAAAAGCTATCGAATTCTTCACTCTTCACTCTTCGTTCTTCACTTAAATTCTACACTCTTCACTCTTCACTTAAATTCTTCACTCTTCACTCTTCACTTAAAAAGCTCTTCATTCAAAGTTCGTATCCCCGTCTGCCGTTCCATGCAACGCGTTCTTCAGTCCCTCCCAGTTTTGGAACCCCATGATGAGCGCGAGCCTGTTGAGCGTTTCAGGGCTTAGCTTCTCTGTGCCTTTAACATAGCCGGCGAGACGTTTGAACGCCTCTTTCCACTGCATGCTCTTCTTCACTTCCTGTGTTGTGGCATGCTCCAGTTTTTTCAGTTGGTTCAACATTTTTTCCATAACAAACTTATGCTTTTCCGTGACCGCAAAAGTAGCAAAAAAACGGACAAACGAAACAATCTTAATGTTTTTATTTTGTTAAAAATAGAGATAAAGACGTGTAAAAAGCCGACAAAAAGCTTGTATATAAAAAAATAATGTGTACCTTTGCAATAAGAAAGGCCCCACCCTGCGTGGAGACCAATCAAAAAAAAGAACAATAACATTATTAACAATTTTATTTTTATAATCATTATGGCTTACGTAATTGGTGACAACTGCATCGCTTGCGGTACATGTATTGACGAGTGTCCTTCTGGCGCTATCTCTGAAGGCGAAAAGTATTCTATCAACCCCGATGTGTGCACAGAGTGCGGCACATGCGCTGATGTTTGCCCCTCAGAGGCTATCAGTCTGGGCGAGTAATCGCGGGCGATTAGAAAGAAATATAATAAAGGCGTGTCATCACAGATGGCACGCCTTTTTTGCGTTTATAAAACCACTCCCCGACCATCCAGCACACTAGCAAACATATCCATCTCTCTCTTGGAAATGCCCAGTCGTATGGCTATGCTTCGCCAATCCTTTATAGCGCTGACAACCTCCTGTATAATGCCTTCCGCCACTTTTTTCACAATCATATAATCTTCACAAGCATCCAGCAAGATATGTAAATCGGCTTTGTTGGACGTAGAAGTGATGAGCAGGCTTTGATATTCATTCAGAGTTGGATTCATATCGTAAGCCGGAGACAACGTCCAACCTTTAGCCGTCAAGAGAAAGCCGTGATTGCGGAAATGGTCGTCACTATTGCCGATGCAGACATTGAAAGCCACACGACGATAAAGTTCTTGCAGGTCGGCTTCCACATGGGTACAATTCTGAAGGATGAAATCAACGATGTCCAAATAGCCATGCCCTGTCGTGGCATTATCTCCATCCAAAAGCCCCAACAGCGTCATTGCGGAAGCGAAATGAATCCGACGGCCTTCCGGTGTGCGGTCAAAACGTCGGGATAGCAACGTATGATATTTCTCTCCAACCGACAAGACTTCAGTATGCGCGGCATTGATTCCTGCCTTCTTCGCAAGCAGGTGGGCGAAATGTTCCCATAATCCGGCATCATAATCATCCTTGCGTGAAGGGAATTTGGCGACATATAGCGTTTTGTCCTCATCGAAGACACAGGCTTTCGGCCTCGCGCCACCCAAGGAAGAGCCCGGCATCACAAGCTGGTTTATCCACTTCTTGGCAGGCAGCAGGTTTTCTTCCTCGCTTCTCTCAATCTCCATGCTGGCCGCTATCAGTTCTCGCACATCAGCCAAAGGGGGAATCTTCAAAGATTCGTCCACGTTGATGAAATCCCCGTCTTTCTCTTCCTTGAAACGGAAACCTCCCATACGTGAGAAATCGTCTATGCCCGTCAGAAAGTCAAATGATGACAACCGACGTACCGGCCTGCCTTCTTCCGATGCGGCTATTTGTTCCCGTCGCAAAAGCAAGGTACGCCCCCAACGGTCTGGCAAGGCATCCGAAAAACACCCGAATATATCTTTCCCCGGCTGCGTATATTGCATCCCGGGATAAATGTTCAAGTCTTCACTCAGGAACAAATCGCCGTGTTTCCTCAACCACTCATCATGAAACGAGAAGCTATAGCTGTCGGAGCCACGGAGCGATTCATATCCTAACTCCCCGACAAGCTCAATTTCCTTGAGCCAGTCAAAATCGGCATACACATAAAGTTTCTTCATCGCCTATTCCTTTTTAGAAGCTCGTTCCCTTGTCTTCAGACTCAAATCCTGCAAAGTCTTGCCCAACTTGTCTTCTTTGGCCAGCCACAGAATATCGTCATCCAACTGCAGGGCGTAAAGCACCCTGAGATAAATGCCGATGGCCACCGTTGGAACACCTTTTTCTATGCGCGACACAGTTAATGGAGAACAGGTTGCCCGTTCCGCCACCTGAGCCACGCTCAGATTCCTGCGCAACCGAGCCAACTTTATCTGCTCTCCCACCACTTGCATCTTTTGTTCCAATTTCCGTGGCAACTTGGTGCCCATTGTGTTTTTAGCCATAACTAATCATATAATATGCAAAGATAATGCTTTTTATTTATTTAATGATAGGTTAGCATCAAAAAAATTAAAACCACGAGCGCGAAGCGCGATGTAAGCATTAACCTTCGCTACAGTTCAGATCTTTTGAAGATGAACCCCAATTATATCGTTGCGGTTTTAACATTTTATTTTGCGCTTCGCGCAGGTTATTGTCATTAACATCGCGCTTCGCGCTCGTGGTTTTTGAACATTAATTATCATTAATGACCCATTAATTATCATTAATACGCGCTTCGCGCGGAATATTGATGTTCATACTCCGCGAAGCGCCTGAGCACCTACGGAGCGCAAGAATGTTCAATTAATGATAATTAATGTTCAAAACCTCCGCGAAGCGCCTGAGCACATATGGAGCGCAAGAATGTTCAAAAACCACGAGCGCGAAGCGCGATGTAAGCATTAATCTTCGATACAGTTCAGATATTTTCTTATTTCTTTCCCGACAAGATGCTGCCGTTCTTTCTCAGCGTGATGGTGGTCTGCTGAAGCTGGCGGTTGGCATGGTCGAAGATGATGCCGGGGTTGAAGCGGCGGCCCTTGAAAGAGGTCTCGAAATGGAGATGCTCCGTCGTGGCGCGACCCGTGCGGCCTGTGAGACCGATGACCTGACCGGCCTTGACCTTGTCGCCCACCTTGACGAAGTTTTTCGACTGATGACTGTAGAGCGTTTCCAGACCCCATGCGTGCTTGATCACGATGCAGAGGCCATAACCATAATAGGAGCTTGAGCGTGTGACCACGCCGTCGAAGGCAGCCACAATCTCGTCGTTGGGCTTCGTCTTGAGGTCAACGCCGGCATGGCGGCGACGGCCGCCATAGGGACTGATGACCTTGGCGCCGGGCAGAGGATAGGCCCAACGCTCCTTCTCTATGTTTACGAGGTCGAGCTTATAGATGTCGCTCTTGGCAAAGGGGTCGGCATCGAGGTCTACGCCCGTGTCGTCGGCCACGTCGACATCGCCCTTTTTAAGCGTCTGCACGTCGACGAGCGCCCCTTTCTTTGTGCAGAGGAGCGTCTGCTTGTGCAGGCGGTGGCTCTTCAGGCCAAGCACGGTCTCGGGGTTTATGCGTGCGCCGTTGATCATGATGGAGAAGTCGAGGTAGGTCTTGCCGTCTTTTGAGCCTACGATGGCGATGGTCTGGCCTGCCGTCACCACATCGCCCACGCTCACGAGGTTTTGGGCGTTGTTGCCGTAGACGGTCTCCAGACCGTTGTAGTGGCGAATGACGATGACGTTGCCATAGTCGGGGTGGTTACGCGAGAGGCGCACCACGCCGTCGAACATGGCCTTCACGGCATCGCCCTCAGAGGTGATGATGGCCAGACGGTTGTCGCCACGCTTCTCTGCCTTGCCCACGGGCAGGGGGAAGGAATATTCTTTGGAGCCAAGAAGGCTCATCTCTATGCTGAACGCGTCAGACTGTGCGAAGAGATTTGGGGTGGCTATGCTTATCTGCTGCTGCTCGGCTGCCGAAAACTTGTCCTTGGCGGGAGCAAAGGCCGACAGGGTCACGATGGCAGAGAGGAGCAGGATGATTGTTCTCAGTTTCATTTTTTTAGCAATTCAATTCAAGTTGTAGCAAAACGGTTGTGGCGTCACCCCTCGATCATGATGGCGTTGTAGATGCGGCCCGACTCGGTGCCGAGGCGGCGTGCGGAGAAGAACAGGTCGCAACGGTTGTAGGTGCAGATGCCGCTGAGCCTTATGTTGGCCTCGTCGAGACCGCTCTGCACGAGCAGCTCGCGGTTGAGAAGGGCGAGGTCGAGGTGCCACTTCTCGCGACGCTCGGCGGCGTAGTCGAGGTTGAAGTCGGCGGCAGCAAACTGCTCATACACCTCGTCGCCCACCTCGAAGGCATCGAGGGAGATGCCAGGGCCTATGACCGCCACAAGGTCGGCGGGGTTGGTGCCATAAGCGGCACGCATGTCGACTGTCGCTTTATGGGTTATGCGGGCGAGGGTGCCGCGCCATCCGGCATGGACGGCACACACGGCGCGGTGCTTGGGGTCGTGGAGAAGAACGGGTATGCAGTCGGCGGTGGACACGCCCACGCACACGCCCGGGACGTTGGTCATCACGGCATCGACGCCCTCAAGAACCATCTGGCGCACGTTGTCGGGAAGGGCGCAGAACTCGTCGCTGATGATGCGCGTGTCCACACCGTGGGTTTGGTGGGGCAGGATGAGGTGGCGACTGTCGATGCCCAGCTCCTTGCAGAGCAGCTCGCGGTTGGCTGCCACATGGGCAGGGTCGTCGCCGCAGAAGGGGTTGATGTTGAACGAGGCATAAGAGGTGCCTGTGCTCACGCCGCCGTGACGGGTGGTGCTGAAGGCGACGATGCCGTCGCCCATGTCGTAGGTCTTGAGTTGTGGTGTGTCATTCATCGCAGTCGTCCTCCTCATATTCAAAATCGTCAAGATATTCAATGTCGTCGGCATCTTCCACATCGTCGTCGTCAAGGAACTCGATGTCGTCTTCGCCCTCGGCGGCCAGCTCGGCGGCAAAGCGCGACATGTCCTTGTCGCGGTGAACGAGGGTGTCTTCGGCGGTGATCTCCTGCAGCTTGTTGCTCTCCGAGTTGAGCTCCTGCCACAGGATGTCCTTGAGCTCGGTGAGGCCCTGGCCTGTCACTGACGAGATGAAGACCACGGGCAGGTCGTCGGGAAGGGTCTCGCGAAGCATGTCGCACAGCTCGTCGTCGAGCAGGTCACACTTGGTCACGGCCAGCACGCGGTGCTTGTCGAGCATGTCGGGGTTAAACTGTCGAAGCTCGTTGAGCAACACCTCATATTCTTTCTTTATGTCGTCGGTGTCGCCTGGCACCATGAACAGGAGCAGCGAGTTGCGCTCGATGTGACGGAGGAAGCGCAGGCCCAGACCCTTGCCCTCACTCGCGCCCTCGATGATGCCGGGGATGTCGGCCATGACGAACGACTTGTGGTCGCGATAGTCGACGATGCCGAGGCTGGGCTCAAGGGTGGTGAAGGGATAGTTGGCGATCTTGGGACGCGCGCTTGACAGGGCTGACAGCAGGGTCGACTTGCCGGCGTTGGGGAAGCCCACAAGGCCCACATCGGCAAGGAGCTTCAGCTCCATGATGACGGTCATCTCCTCCATGGGCTCGCCGGGCTGGGCGAAGCGCGGCGCCTGGTTGGTGGCTGAGCGAAACTGGAAGTTGCCGAGGCCGCCACGGCCGCCCTTGAGCAGCACCACCTCCTGACCGTCGTAGGTCACGTCGCACACATACTTGCCTGTCTCGGCGTTGTAGACCACGGTGCCGCACGGCACGTCTATATACTGGTCCTTGCCGTCCTTGCCGTGACACTTGTCGCGACCGCCGTTGCCTCCATGCTCGGCGAAGACGTGACGCTGGAACTTAAGGTGCAGCAGGGTCCAATAGTTGTGGTTGCCGCGCAGGATGACGCTTCCGCCATCGCCGCCGTCGCCACCGTCGGGACCACCGTTGGGGTTATATTTTACATGACGCAAGTGCATGCTTCCTCGACCGCCCTTTCCTGAGCGGCAATATATCTTCACATAGTCTACGAAATTAGATTCTGCCATATATCTTGTTTCCTTGTTTTTCTATATCTTGCAAAGTTACGGAAAAAAACGCGCATTTTGGCATTGACATGCAAAAAATGTTGGAGCGCGACATAAGGGATGCCTTTAATTAAGCTTTCGCATAAAAAAAACAAGCTTTCTATCAGATGGTTACAAGCTTAAATAGCAGCTAACAATGTGAATAAATGAACAATATTTTTTTGCGCTTCGCGCATTTTTTAAACATTAATAGCCATTAATTGAACATTCTTGCGCTCCGTGGGTGCTCAGGCGCTTCGCGGAGTATGAAACATTAATTTTTCCGCGCGAAGCGCGTATTAATGATAATTAATGGGTCATTAATGATAATAACTCCGCGAAGCGCCTGAGCACCTACGGAGCGCAAGAATGTTTAAAACGACACGAGCGCGAAGCGCGATGTAAATATTAATCTTCACAAAAAAATCAGCCTTTAAAAAACGTAAAAAGGAGACATGCCATGCGGTTGACACGTCTCCCTGACTTTTTTGCCGGATTTTCTGTTTATTCCATATGTGTGTTGTTCTAACGCCACTCGGTAGTGGCCATCGTGTGGTGCGACCGGCAAAACCGATTGCTGCGGGCCTGGGCCGTTGGCTATCGCGCACCAGAGCGCATGTGTTCTCGCATCTTCTTACGCAGCTTTATCACCTCCTTGCTGTTGTTGCCGTGGCTGCTGCGACGGGTGCCGAAATGGGGCTGTTTGTGCTTATCTTTGCAATAATGGGGCTTGTGCTTATCTTCGCAACAATTGGGTTTGTGCTTATCTTTGCAACATTGGGGTTTGTGCTTATCTTCGCAACAATTGGGTTTGTGCTTATCTTTGCAACAATTGGGTTTGTGCTTATCTTTGCAATAATGGGGTCTGTTCGGCCCTTTGCAGCTCTGGTGGCTGTATTGGCGCGGATATTTTGCGTAGATGTAATGAACGTAGGCGTCGTTGTGCCAGCCTATGGGGCGATAGAAACAGCGGGCTTTCTTATAGAGCTTCCACTGGGCGGGGGTGAGCAACGCCTTCATGTGCTTGTTGCGATATTTCCATCCTGTGGTCTCGATGTCGCGATAGCTGGTTATGCCATTGAGGTAGGTGAGGTTGAGCTGCAAGATGCTGTTGCGCTGGCTGGGGGTGAGGGCCAGCTCAAGGGCCATCTTGTCGGTTATGTATTGTGCTTCACCACGAACGTCCAACAGTCTCTGTGCACTTGCTGACAGCGTGAGGGTCAGCGCGGCCATTATGGTAAGGAATAATCTTTTCATAGCTTTTTCTTTTTTTATGGGTTATGAAATGTTGTCGCTTATCTCTTTTGTTGCTTGTTTCTTATGTTTCCTGATTCTTCCGTTTCTTGTTTCTTCCGTTTCTTGTTTCTTCTGTTTCTTGTTTCTTCTGTTTCCTGTTTCTTGAAAAAGAATCATCTCCTTTCGATGTTGCAAAGTTAGCTTGTTTAAGCGAATAAAAAAAGGGGAAAAACAATAAACGGTGATGGGGAAAACCATATTGTAGCGGGGTTTTCCCCTACCCTGCCCCTCTAAAGGCTATTGATAAGGGTAAGGAGATAAAGAACAGGCATGATGTTCATAATTGAACTTACGCAAATAAAATAGGGACAACAATCTCAAGCAAGCGAAATAGGGACAATAATCTCAAGCAAGCGTCGCCGCGCTCGACTTTGTCGCCGCCTTCGGCGACGCTCGCTTGAGATAATTTCCATTTATTAAATGCGAAAGTTCAATTATCTTATGCAAAGATAATGCAAACCGAAGGCAGAGATGCAAGCTTGCGTGCAATCTTTGCTGAGGTGCAGCTTATCTTATGCAAAAGTAAAACAATAAAGACCAAGCGGCAAACTTTCAATCTCTGTTTTTTACACAGCTTTACACAAAGAGCCGCGCAAGAGGCTCAAAATCAATACGAAAAAAAGGACAAAAAAACGATCTAATAAAAAACAATCAAAAAAAATCAAATAAAAATGCGGCCACATAAGAATGTGACCGCACCGTGGTTGCAAATGATGCTGTTGGGGTGGTAGGACTCGAACCTACGAAGTCGAATGACGGCAGATTTACAGTCTGCTCTCGTTGCCGCTGGAGAACACCCCAATGTGTTCGCGCTTAATTGCGGATGCAAAGGTAAGCAAAAAAAGCGGAACGCAAAGCATATAGCTCATTTTTTAAGATATTTTTTGTTTTTCACACCCTTTTGCTAAACACCAAGAGCGTTTCTGAACATCATAAGAGCGTTTTATGTACTCCAAAAGCGCTTTCCATAAGCTCAATGGCGCCGCGCATCGGTATATTGGTTGATGTTGAGCCGCACGATGTGCGACCACAGATGTGAGATATTTCCGCATTTTCATTTCAACATTTTTTAAGGTGTCACTATTAGACAATGCAAACCGAAAGCTAACGTCAAGATTGCTTGAACGTTTCAGCTGAGGGGTGGCTTGGCTTCTGCACAGAAAAGCTTATAGTGATACAAAATTAAAAAAATTTGATTATTGTCACAAACAATTTGAGGAAAAACTTAACACCTGTGGTTGCTTTCATAACCTTCAAAGAAGCATGATACCGTTGGAAAAGCATGATGCCGTTGGAGAAAGCATCAGCTCTCTTTGATGCAAGTAACTCCAAGTTGTCGCAGGTAAGAGACGGCGGCCTCCACATCTTTGGGATAGGTCACAACCTTGCCACCCTCATAATAAAATTTCATCATACGTCCCCAAATGCTATGTTTCACCTCCACATTTTTAAGGTTTGAAAAGGGGATAGAGACTTCTCCACTACGCTTCTTCACAACAACGGTCTCGTCTTCTATTATCAGCGTTGGACGAAAGATGCCGGGATTATAGAACAAAAAGGCGAAAACCAATGTGGTTACAAGCATATCAGAAAAAATGTTATCGGTGCTGAGCTTATAAACGAAGACGAACATAAAAGTAAGGTACGCGACAAGTCCTGCAACAGCAGTGCGCAAATAGAACTGGGTTGAATTTCTTTGTTTCATAGATAGAAACCAATGGTTAAATTAATAATTGTCTGAAGGAGAGTCGCTTGAAAGACTGCTCGAACAAACGTTGATGGTTCACGGCAGCAAAAATAGGAACAATTTTTTAATGGAGAGATTTTTTCGGGTCGGCATTTTACCCACGTTTACACAAAAGAGCGTAACCAACTATAATCATGTCAGTTACGCGCTTTAGTTCTTTTACATGAGAAACGTCTTGTTTCCAAAAGAGACATCTTGTTTGGAGCTTTTTAGAACCTTTAATCAAGTATTCGCCCTTGAATTGCCCGGTCAAAATCTTTGGCGCCACCTTCTTTTCCAAACACTTTTCCGAGAAGACGGGCGCGAAGATTGGTGAGTTTGGAGTTGCCGATGCCTAAGAGGTAGCATATTTCTGACATCTTGAACTGTGCTTTTATGAGAAGACAGACACGATATTCTTCTTCGCGCAAGACCGTGTTGCGGTTTATGATGACATAAAAATCGGGGGCGACGGTATCTACAAGAGAAGCCAGGGCGGACCACTGGGCATCGGTGGGAAGGACGTTGCGCACGGGGTGGAGAGCCATCTCGTGGAAAGCGATGACAAGCTCGTCGGTCTGAAGGGTCTGCTGCACCTCCATGCTTCGACGCTGCGCCTCTTTCTTGTCGATGACGCTCACGCGCTCTGAAAGACGGTCGAGACGCCACTGTTGCTCGGTGATGGTCTTGAAACTGTCGGTGTTGGCATGTTTCTCATCGTTGAGCATCGACTTAAGACGCTGTATAACCTTTTTGAGCGATGAGATCTCGCCTTGTATCTCCTCGGCAAACCTGAAGGCATGAATCTTCGGAGACAGAGCGACACAACATGCTGTCGCGCGAAGACATCATGCAGCGAAACGTAACAAGACGGTAGGTCATGCGCATAAACTCCGACTGACGAGCGACATTCTCATTAATCGCATGAAGCACATTCAATGCGCTATCAGGATAACGGGTTGCCAACGTGTCGGCATGGGCGAGCCTCGACTTGAAGCGGTTGTCTGCGTATGGGGAGCAAGAGGCTAAAGCGAGGAGGGCAAGGAAGAAGATTAATATCTTGGCGTATGTTTTTAACATAAATGATGTTTACGGATGATGTTCAGACATACAAAAGTAGGCAAAAATATCTGAATGAAGAAAAGAATGGCCATCAAGTTGGAATAAATTTCACTTGACAGCCACGCTTGAGATGTATTCAAAAAAAATAATAATCGCTGAAGCTCAAAAGAGAACAAAGAAACCATAAGAACTCTTTTCATGCGTAAATCTTATTTTATAAGATAACTGCACTAAAGCATTTGGTTCATTTCTTAAATGAAGGTATGAACAATGAATCTTTCTGCTTGGTCGTAGAGATAACGCTGTCGGGCAAAAAGCCGGGATTTTTGACTGGCTCAACGGCATCAGAAGAAGTCGGCGAAACAGATGAAGTGGGTGACGCGGGCACAAACAGTTCGTCATCATCCTTTGAACATGAAACAAAGATGGCACACATAAGTGTAAAAACTCCAAGTATTATTGCTGATGTTTTCATAACTTTTATTTTTTAAGATTAGACATGTGGGACCTCAATAAAAAAGCATTAACGCTTGCGAAGCCCGTTACTGATTTCGATTGCGAAGTTATGAAAATTATTTGTTTAGTGTTCTTTTGGAACGCAATGCTTTTACACGCATTTTCACAAAAGAACATAAGCCATTAAAGCACAACGACTTAAAGGAATAAAGAAAAAAGAGAGAAAGATGGTGCAAAGGGGGATAAAGAATAATGATTGTGGAAAGCTTTGAAGGGGGAAACAAAAAAAAGAAAGAAAGACTGTTCAAGGGGTAAAAGGAGGAACAAAAAAAGGAGAGAAAGAAAGATGGTGAAAGGGTTAAAAGGAACGAAACAAAAGGAAAGAAAGATAGTGAAAGGTTAGAAAGGGAGAAGAAAGAAAGAAAGAAAGAAAGAGAAAAAAGACTGTGCAATGGTTAGAAATGAAGAAACAAAAAAAGGGATGCCCTCGAAAGGACATCCCTTAATGGTTATGATGAATAAAAAATTATTCAGCCTTTGCCTCTTCAGCTGCAGGTGCCTCTGTAGCGGGAGCCTCTGTTGCAGGAGCTTCAGCCTTAGGAGCAGCCTTGCGGCTACGACGAGTCTTCTTAGCGCCGCCCTTGCCTGTCTTGGCCATGTTCTCATCGAAGTCAACGAGCTCGATGAAAGCAATGGGAGCAGCATCGCCACGACGTGTGCCGAGCTTGATTACGCGAGTGTAACCACCAGGACGGTCAGCAACCTTTGCTGCAACAGCACCGAAGAGCTCCTTGATGGCCTCTTTGTTCTGAAGGTAGCTAAAAACTACACGGCGTGAGTTGGTTGAATCGTCCTTAGAGCGTGTGATCAGGGGCTCTACATACATTTTCAGGGCCTTAGCCTTGGCGAGGGTCGTAGTGATTCTTTTGTGCAGGATCAGTGACGCAGCCATGTTAGATAGCATAGCGGCACGATGCGATGCAGTACGGCCCAGATGGTTGAATTTTTTATTGTGTCTCATTTTTTTTAATTGTCTTTATCTAATTTATACTTAGAAATGTCGGTTCCAAACGACAGATTCAGACTCTCGAGCAAATCATCAAGCTCTGAAAGCGATTTCTTACCAAAGTTGCGGAACTTAAGCAGGTCAGTCTTGTTAAACTGAACAAGGTCACCGAGTGTCTCTACATCAGCAGCCTTCAAGCAGTTGAGGGCACGAACGCTCAGGTTCATGTCAACAAGCTTGGTCTTAAGCAGCTGGCGCATGTGGAGAACCTCCTCATCAAACTCCTGGTTTGTCTCCTGCTCGCTTGTCTCAAGCGTGATCTTCTCGTCAGAGAACAACATGAAGTGCTGAATAAGGATCTTGGCAGCCTCTTTAAGGGCATCCTTCGGGTGGATGGAACCGTCCGTAGAAACTTCCAGTACGAGCTTATCGAAGTCGGTCTTCTGCTCAACACGATAAGGCTCAACGGCATATTTCACATTACGGATTGGGGTGTAGATAGAATCGATTGGAATTACGTTGACGTCAGTGCAGTACTCACGATTCTCATCAGCAGGAACGTAGCCACGGCCCTTGTTGATGGTAAGGTCAATCTGCATTGAGGCTTTTGCATCTAAATGACAAATCACCAAATCAGGGTTTAACACTTCAAATCCAGTCAGATACTTGCCAATATCACCAGCCTTGAATTCGGTTGAATTCTCAACGGTGATACTAACTTTTTCATTCTCGAATTCTTCTACTACTTGCTTGAATCTTACTTGCTTCAAATTCAAGATAATGTTGGTCACGTCTTCCTTCACACCCGGTACGGATGAGAACTCATGCTCAACACCTGAAATGCGGATGGTGTTGATGGCATAGCCCTCAAGCGAAGAAAGAAGTATGCGGCGCAAGGCGTTACCGATGGTAACACCAAAGCCGGGCTCAAGAGGACGGAATTCGAACTTACCGAACTTGTCATTGGCCTCCAGCATCACAACTTTGTCAGGTTTTTGAAATGCTAATATCGCCATTAATTTAATGATTATTTAGAGTACAACTCAACGATTAACTGCTCCTTAATGTTCTCAGGAATGTCAGCACGCTCGGGCTTGTGCAGGAACTTACCGCTCTTTGAAGCGTCATCCCACTCCATCCAAGGATACTTGGTGTGGTTGAAAACAGCAAGAGCATTCTCGATAACCTCGAGGCTCTTTGACTTCTCACGAACACCAACAACCATGCCGGGCTTCACTGCGAATGAAGGAATGTTAACAACCTTGCCGTCTACAACGATGTGCTTGTGACCAACGAGCTGACGAGCAGCTGCACGGGTAGGAGCAATGCCAAGACGGAATACTACATTATCAAGGCGGCACTCAAGGTTCTGGAGCAGCACCTCACCGGTGATACCGTCAGCTTTGGCAGCCTTGGCAAACATATTACGGAACTGGCGCTCAAGAACACCATAGGTGTACTTGGCTTTCTGCTTCTCTGCCAACATGACAGCGTACTCAGAAAGTTTTCTGCGACGGTTGTTGCCATGCTGTCCAGGAGGGAAGTTTCTCTTGGACAAAACTTTGTCGGCGCCGAAGATGGGCTCACCAAATCGACGTGCAATCTTAGATTTCGGACCTATATACTTAGCCATAATATTTTAACTTTGCTTTTTCTAATTGTTTGTATCTGTAATGAAGGCTTATTATACCTTTCTTCTCTTCGGAGGACGGCAGCCGTTGTGGGGTAACGGTGTAACGTCTACAATCTCTGTAACCTCGATGCCTGAGCTGTGTACGCCACGGATGGCTGACTCACGACCGTTACCGGGACCCTTAACATAAGCCTTTACCTTGCGCAGACCAAGATCGAAAGCGACCTTTGCGCAATCTTCTGCTGCCATCTGAGCAGCGTAGGGAGTGTTCTTCTTAGAACCACGGAATCCCATCTTACCGGCAGAAGACCAAGAGATAACCTGACCCTCACTGTTTGCCAGAGACACAATGATATTGTTGAATGAACTGTGAACGTGAAGCTGTCCAATAGCATCAACCTTCACATTTCTTTTCTTTGATGTTGCTGTTTTCTTTGCCATTTTTTCTTTTAGTTAAAAAGTTACTAATGATGCCTTTTGATCTCATGCAACCCTCATGTCCGAAATTGAAAATCGGAAAGAATGGGAACAATGAAACAAAGGCAACGATAAGATAACTAAATTTTACTTAGTAGCCTTCTTCTTGTTAGCAACAGTC